>Ga0208138_100703_pt1 | contig 11858 bp, 8 predicted proteins | sample AntRauMetaRauer3_FD_184786 | JGI IMG/M metagenome (GOLD analysis project Ga0208138, IMG submission 184786) | Saline lake microbial communities from Rauer Lake, Antarctica, in enrichment culture - Antartic Rauer Lake 3 Metagenome Rauer3 (SPAdes)... ...
GTCGAGGAGTTTCACGTCGTCGTGGCCGTAGTATTTGAACTGCCAGTAGGTGTAGGCCGCAAACCAGTTGGCGTTGTCACCGTAGAGGACGACCGTCGAGTCCTCGCTGATGCCGTGGGAGCCGAGCAGGTCCTCGAAGTCGTCCTTCGTGAGGATGTCTCGGGTTGTCTGATCCTGAAGCTGGGATTCCCAGTTGAAGCCGATAGCACCGGGGGCGTGACTCTCGTCGTAGGCCTCGGTGTCGACGTCGACTTCGACCAGGCGATAGTCGGAATCGTCGCTCTGGAACTCTTCGAGGTGGTCTTCGACCCAGTCGGCCGAGACCAGCACGTCTTTTGCGTAATCTGAATCTGCCATACAAGATGTCGTACTCCCTCCACTGTCTTAGTACTATTACAGACGGTGCTTTCGGCCGGTCCTGTTCGATTCCGGAGAGAATTGCCAGCGGTTCGAGGCGAGCAAACGATTTGTACCGTCAAAACAGCACTGGAGCGACCCATGACTGATTGGTTCTCGAAAGATCATGCAATATTCTCCTGTATCACAGAACCCCGGCGGCGGTCGACACCGACACAGCGTTAACCATCTCCGAGCCATACCGAACCAGTATGTCCACAAACCTGCTGGCCGACCCGGCGTGGCTCGCCGACCGGCTCGATGACCCCTCAGTTCGGATCGTCGACGTCCGTGACACATGGGAGTACGACGCCATGGGCCATCTCCCCGGCGCGGTTTCGATCCCGTTCGATAGTTACCGCGACAGCGAGTCGACGGATCCCGGCACGCTCCCGGGTGCCGACGCCTTCGCCGATTTGCTCGGCGAGGCCGGAATCTCCCCCGACGACACCATCGTTGCCTACGACGACACCCACGGCGTGTTCGCCGCCCGCTTTGTCCTCACCGCGCTCGTCTACGGTCACGACGACGTTCGACTTCTCAACGGCGACTTCAGCACGTGGCGACGCAGCTACGAGGTCACTGATGACACTCCGGCTGTCGACCCGACAGAGTACGAGTCAAAGGAGATGGTTGCCGACGCCCCAATCGTCGACCGTGAGGCCGTCGAGGATGCAATCGAGAACGGGGACACAACGCTGATCGACACCCGCGAGCAGTGGGAATACGAGGAGGGCCACCTACCCGGCGCAATCCGAGTCGACTGGATGGAACTCGTCGACGAGGAAACCCGTGGCGTCAAATCCAGCGCCAAAATCGAATCGCTGTTCACCGAGCGTGGTATCGAGACCGACCGCTCCCGTCCGATCATTCTCTACTGCAATACCTCGCGTCGACTGAGCCACACCTTCGTCGTCCTTCGGTCGCTCGGCTTTGAGCAGGTTGCGGTCTACGAGGGTAGTATGACCGAGTGGAAAAACGCCAATGGCGTGCTCCAGACCATCGATTCCGGCGAGTAGGCAGTTCCTACCCACTCTCACGAGATAGAAATATAACCGTACTCACGATCACGGTCGACGCTATCAGTCGGACAGCCTAACAGTGTGATCGTGCTATCGGGGTTATTCGGTAAAATACAGCTCTCGAATAACCATCCCCAGTCCACCGAGGATCAGCACCACAGTGAACACCGATTCGTTCCCGGAGAGGAACCGTTCGCTTCCCCAGAGAACGACCCCAAAATACAGCGCGACCCGGAACCGTTGACTCTCGGTAGCCTCCCAGAAGACACCATAAAAGACAAGCGCCGAAACATAGATCGTGACGGCCACGTCACCGATCACAGCCGGTGTTAAGCCTTCACTACTGAGCAGACTGTAGGCGGCAAACAGCGATACTGCGAGGAGAAAGACAACAACAGTTTTGACAATCGGTTTTCCGTAGGTTTCGTACGCAGTCGGCTCCGACATTGGTGGCGGTAGGCAGGCGGGGCATATCCGTCCTCCGACTCGTCGCTCGACCACTGACAGCGTTTTTTAGTCCCCAGCGCTGAGAGAGGGTAGTGACAGCGAACCTCCGCGGAGAGATTATCACCGTCGACGAGCCGACAACCGTCGAAACCGAGTACGGCGAGCGCAAACTCGCAGAGGTTCGACTTCGACCAACTGACGGGACCGAAACGGGCGGCGATGTAGCGGTTGATGTAACGCTGTGGGCCAAGTGGGCTGACACCGCCGACCACGCCGAGCCGGGGATGGACCTGATCGTCACCGAACCGGATGTCGAAGACGATCAGGGTGGAGTGACCTACAGCACCACCAAGGAGTCGTATGTTGTCCTTGAACCCGACTTTCTGGTCGACGTGACGGCGATTCGCTCGTGGGTGCAGTGTCCACGAATGTACTATCTGAACAAGCTGTCGGCGATCCCGCTCAACTACCCGGTCGTCAAGGGGACCATCGTCCACGACGTGTTCGGGGATCTACTTCGTGGCCGGGATCTCGACGCGTCGATCACCGACCGCGTCGAGGAGGCCGGGTTGGAACTCGGCCTGCTGGGTCGGGAGCTGGCGGAGGTCGAAGGCGAAGTCCGGGGCAACGCCGCCGCAATCGAGGGCTGGCTCGCCCAAGGGACCCTGACTGACGAAGATGCGTGGCGATCCGAGTACACCCTTATCAGTCCGACATTTGGGCTGAAAGGACGGGCCGATGCGCTCCGGCGTGGGATGCCGGTCGAACTCAAGACGGGCAAAAACACCTCCCGTGAGCCACGGTTTCAGGACAAGATTCAGGCGGCGAGCTACGCCTTGATGCTCGAAGAACGCGGCGTCTCGGTCGACACCGGGACCCTTCTGTATACCAAAAACACGACGCTCGAACGCACCGAAGAGTCCGGCGACCTCTCGCCAGCCAAGGAGTTCACGATGGGGAAAGGATTGCTGGAGTTCGTCGTCAGAAGCCGAAACGAACTCGCCGCGATGGAGGCCCGCGAGGAGATCCCGACAGGGTACGAAGCCGATGCGAAGTGCGAGTATTGTTTCGAACAGGACACCTGTATGGTAGTTTCGGGCCGACTCAACCAGGAGTCGAAAGCGGGCGCGGTCGGTCGACCGATCCCCGACGACGAGCAGGCGTACTTCGAGCGGTTTTATGGGGCAATTGAGGCCGAACGCCGGTCGACCCACGACGAGTACCGCAAGCTCTGGGAGCAGGGCGATCAAGAACGGGCCGACGACGACCGGGCGTTGATCGATCTCGAACCGCTGGGCCAGCGTGAGATCGACGGTAACCGCTGGGAGCTTCGCGCGCGAAAGCCACGCGAGGCCGTTTCAAAACTCCGAGAGGGCGACGTTGCACTCGCCAGCGAGGGGAACCCGGTCGAAGGCCACGCCGAACTGTGTCGGATTACCCAACTCGACGAGGAGATCGTCGTCACCGCCGACGAACCGGTTGAGCTCCGTCGACTCGACGTCTATCCCTCCGAGATCTCGGTCGACCGAATGTTGACCGCGCTCCACGATACCGTTCTCAAGAGTAGCGAGGAGCGCAAGGAGATCCTCTTCGGCCGCCGAGCGCCCGAGTTCGACGACTCCCACGAGACGTTTATCGACAACAACGAGGGACAAAATCAGGCCGTCAATCTGGGGGTCAACGCCAACGACTGCGCACTGATCCACGGCCCACCCGGCACCGGGAAAACGTATACTATCGCGCGGTTGATACGCGCCCTCGTCGACCGAGGCGACCGGGTGCTGTTGACCGCGTTCACGAACCGGGCGGTCGACAACGCGCTTGAAGCCCTCCGCGACCAAGGCTTCGAAGACATTTGTCGTGTTGGCACCGACACTGGTATCCGCGAAGATATGTTGGACGTCCAGCTCGAAACACGGGGTGACCCCAACGAGCGGGCCGCCGAACTCCGAACCGCGCCGGTCGTCGCCGCGACAACGGCGAGTTGTGGCTCACGCGTGATGCGCGAACAGAGCTTCGACGTCGCAGTGGTCGACGAGGCCTCCCAACTCACCGAACCGAGCGCGATGGCAGCGCTCAACCGAGCCGACCGGTTCGTGCTCGTGGGCGATCACGAACAGCTCCCACCTGTCGTACAGGCTGCTGAGGCTGGCGACGACTCGACCGATGGGAACCCGCTGTCGACCTCGCTGTTCGAGCGATTGATCGAGCAGTATCCCGACGCAGCGGTCATGCTCACTCGCCAGTACCGAATGTCCCAGCGGATTCAGGCCTTTTCGTCGGCCGAGTTCTACGACGGCGCGCTCCGACCCGCAACGGGCGCGGTCGCCGCCCAGTTGTTGTCGGAACTCTGCGATCCCGACTCGCTGCCAGCGGAACTCAGAGATGCGGTGACGTTTCTCGACCCCGGCGGCACGCGTGTCGGTAACACGAACCCGACCGAGGCCGACCGGGTCGCCGAGATCGTCGACGCCTATCTACAGGCCGGTGTCGACCCCGAGGATATCGGCGTCATTGCACCGTTCCGGGCACAGGTCGCCGAGATCAGCCGCCGAGTCGACGTGACCGTCGACACGGTCGACCGCTTTCAGGGATCGAGCAAGGAGATCATCATCGTCTCGTTTGTGGCAACCGGCCAGCTTGAAGGGCCGTTATTCGATGACTACCGCCGGATCAACGTCGCCCTCTCCCGAGCCAAGAAGGGACTGGTGCTCGTCGGCGACCGAGGGGCGCTCTCAACCGAGCCGTTCTACCGTCGACTGCTCGACTGGGCGGATCGCTAACTGGTCGCCAGTTCGTCCACTCAACGAAACTATCTCTTCTGTCTGAACTACACTTTTTGCCATCCTCGGCGTGGGTATGTGTATGAGTAACGAATCGGAGACACGCAGTTCAAAGGAGATCTCACGACAGTCAGGACAGATTGGCGTTCGTGAGATTTCGGTTGCCGGTCTCTCCGGCCTCATCGGGATGGCCGCCATGCAACCGATTTTCGGTGTTGCAACGATTCTGGGTGTTCTCGATCCAGTCGCGTTTTCGGGATTTGCGAACATCGTCGGCTACGGGTTGAACTTCTGGGGTGGCGTTGCGATCTTCGTGCTCGGTGGGATGACAGTGTTGCCGCTGCTGTTCATCACGCTTGGCAACTACCTCCCGCCGGCCAACAGCGTCCCCCTCCGCGGTGTGACCTTCGGGACAATCATCTGGACCGGGTTCGTCCTCGCCTTTTATACCGATCAGAGTGGCGTCTCGCTCGTCATCTATCTGGTGATGACGCTCGTTAATCACTGGGTATACGGCGCCGTTCTCGGGACCGTCTACACGCGGTACGCCTCGATTGCAGCCTACGAGGTCTGAACCGCGGTAGGTATCCCTTACTCGGCAGTATGTCGACGATGAAACCAGCTGTCCTGTTCCAAGTAGATCCCCGACAGTCAGCTATTGCGGATAGTTGCGTCTGAGTGACTATCGGCAAAAGCGGTATGTAAACAGTATGCAGTCGCTACTTAGTCGACGTTGATCGTCTCTATCAGTCTACTATAAATCTCTAAATAAATACTATTTCTATACAATTGGTCAGAAATACTATATGTGAAACCTGATCCTAACGGGATATGGCAAAACGCCATTCGGACGACTCCGGGCAGAAGGGACAGCTTAACAGACGAGATTATATGCGGCTCAGTGGTGCCGCAGTCGGTGCAGCCGCACTCGGTGGCGTCGGGGCAACGACGTCGGTCGCGGCGGCTCCCGAGACGGTCGTCGACCTCGGTCAGCAGGGATTGAGTCAGGGCGATACGATTGATCCGTATCTCGAGGAGTATGTCGACAACGGTGTCGAAGTACGCGTTCCCGAAGGCGAGTACGACTGGGATGGCGACGGGTTTACCGGCGCAACGAGGAATGCCGCCATTGTTGGCCAAGGCGAAGTTATTCTCAACAACGTCGCTGGCGACTACTACCAGACGATCAAGGCCAGTGGCACAGTCGAAATTCGGAACTTTACCATCCGAGGACGGGCAACCGGTAACAGTTCGCGATTCCGCCTCGATGCAGATGACGATGGTCACATCATCATTGACAACGTCAACTTCCCCGACGGTGGTGAAGAGGGCGCAGAGTCGAAAGCGTTCTACGCACCCCGCGACCACGCCGGTGTTATCGAGATCCGAAACTGCTACTACGCGAACTTCGACGACAACGGCATCTATGCGAGTTCGCCGGGCTACAGCGACGGAGCCGGTGGGCAGGTTATCGTCGAGAACTGCACCTCACACAACAACAATATCTCCGGCATCCGTATCGGATCACCTGACAGCATCGTCAGAAACTGTCTCGTGATCAATGATAAGGCACCCCGGACAAGCCCGAGTGGATACCAGAACTCCCGTGGGATTCGTGTCCGTGCGCCCGGTGAGAATCAGCTGATCGAGGACACCGAGATCATTCACTCCTACGATGGGGCCGGAATACCGATCCAGCTCCACGGGACTGCAGAAGGTGGATCTGGAACGATCAAAAACGTTCGCATCCTGAACAACACGAGCAACGACGCGATTCAGGATCAGGAGGGCGAGACCGCCGAGACGTGGACCGGAACGAACATCGACATTACCGGCGACGGAAACCTCAGCTACCCCTCGAACTTCGATGCCACGACCGGAAGCAGCGCCGAGGCACCAACTGGTGAGGATCCACAGGGCGACACGACGGTCGACACGTCTGACGACACTGATTCGACGGACTCGGACAGTTCGGATTCGTCTGGCAGCACCGGTTCAACCGATTCGGGCAGCTCAGAAGAGCCTGCTGAGGGTACTGACCGACTCCTCGTGACGACGTCGCCATCCGACGGCGCAACCTACGAGTTTACAGCCAGCGGTGAGATCACGCCACGATACGATCTCGAACAGTACAATGCAAATGACGACTCGGTCGGCGAGAGTGCAAGCCAGAACGACGACGGCACTTGGACGGCTACCGGCGCGCTTTCGGGAGCCGGCTCCAGCGGCGACTCCTTCGATGTCGCAGGCGACATCACCGCCTTCTCCATTAGCGGTGACAGTGATGCCGTATCGCTGTTGCTCAACGGAACCGAGGTTTCGATGGACGATCTCCTCGTCGACCAGTCCAGCGGGGACGACCAACAGACCGACGACAGTTCCTCGGACGATAGTTCATCTGACGATGGTTCATCTGACGATGGTTCGTCGGATGATGGTTCGTCGGATGATGGTTCGTCGGATGATGGTTCGTCGGATGATGGCTCGTCGGACGCAGGTGACCTCACCAACGTTCTCATGCTCGATGGCACGGTCAGCGACGACCTCGCCCAGTACAAAGTCGTTGTCAGTGGTCAGATCGAGCGGAGCGATTCGATCAGCTCGACCACCGACAGTCCATGGGACGAGATCGAGGACCGCGTCGACGAATCGACCGCGACTGGCGTTGTCGCCAAAGGTATCGATGGCTACCGGTTCTCCGGCGAACTGGTCAGCTTCCAAGTCAAAGGTCACGTCGACCTCACCGTCGAACAGGCCACACAGTAGATCCATGTCCGCATACAGTGACTGGGAGTCCCTTTCGGCGGACCCGGATCCGAAGGACGACCTCGGATACGACGGCACCGAATGGGACGTCATTCGAACGACGCAAAAAGAGAGCTCTCATCTGCTCTTTTTGCCCCAAGACGAGCAACTCCTGAAACAGGAAGCGTTCGTGATTGTCAACGAATCATCGGTTGTCGACATCTCGACCCACCGCTGACTGATACCGTCTGCTGTAGACGGGTCCCGCCCAGTTGAGCGGTCAAGACGTACCTTCCGACTGCAAACCGTCTGAGCGATCCCTGGGTAGGGGTTTTGGACGGTTCGATCTTGTCCCACACTGCTGGGATCTTTGTTTTGTCTTTTAGCTAGTTTCGTGACTGACATGGATCTCGTACGGTAGTGTCGGATGTGAATGTCGACCGGGGGTCGCGGACTCCTCGACGATGGTCGCCGAAATCGGCGCGATATCGGCCGTTCGGTCGGTCGGATACCAGGCTCGACCAACCGGGATCACCACAAACCGGGCATGTCGGTCGCCAACCCACCCGAAGGTATCGCTCGGTGAGCCCCACGCCGAAAGCCCGACAGTCGCTTCGAGCCAGTCGACGAGCGCCAATGGCTCGGGAGCCGGCAGGCCGACCTCGGTTACCCCGTCGAAAACTCCTTTTGAGTCCGGTTCTTGGCGTGGATCACCCACATAACAAAGTCCTTCGAGCACGTTGGCCGCCGGGTCCTCGAAGTAGATCGCTGTCGCATCCAGAAACTCGAACCACCGACTCGGCTCGCCATCGATAGGAACCATTGGTACGCGGTCGACCAGCCAGTCGACAGCCGCCTCGGGATCGGCGAGGAGCCGAACTGCCAGATGCACCGGCGGAGTCCCGCTGTGTTCGGTGAACTGCAGGGTTGTCTCGCCAAGCCGAACCTGTGATTCTGCCGCCGGACCGCCGTCACCGAACCGCTCGCCGTACCACCTACTCAGGGATTCGGGATCAGCCGCCGGAACGCCTACCCGTTCGAACTTCATTGGTGGTGGTTCGTTTGATAGGCGCTTGTAGATGGTGGCTCCGACGCAGTAGGCAGCGACTACTCGGTTTCGAGGGCGTCGACCTGGTCTTCACCATCGATTTCAGCGAGCACTCGATCATGGAACTCTTGGAGCACCGCACTTTCGTCCTCGGCGAGCACCACATCGCTGGCCATCAGTGTCGCCAAGCCGAACGCCCGCGGGCTTGGGGAGTCGACGGTGTGAGACACGATTTCTATATCGCCATCGTCGACCGCCTGTAGGACCTGCTTAATTCCAGTTATGTTGAGCTTGTCCTCCATGATTTCCCGGTAGGTCTCCTCGATGACAGCAAACGAGTCGAGGTTCTGAGCGAACGACAGCAGCATCTCGCTGGAGACCTGCTGTTGGGCGGCGGATTTCTCGTAGCCCTTGTACCGTTTGAGAATCATCAGCGACCGAGTCGCGTTGATACGGAAATACCGCTGGAGCAGATCGGTCCCGTCGAGCGCTGACCGGAGATCAGCGGTGATCGCATCTGGATCAAGTTCCTGAATGATTCCTGCGACGTCGACCTTCCGATTCAGCGGCATCTGGATCGAAAACCCGTTGTCGGCGACCGCAACCTGAACATTCGTCGTCGCGTGTTGGGCACAGTGGTAGGCGACGAGCCGCGAGAGGCCATCGTTGAACGCCCGGCCGTAGTTCGAGTGGATATAAAATCGACGCCGGTACTCGGTGCGGTCGATCTCGGTCTCGATGACGATCCGTTGGTCGGTGCTAATCGAATCCTCGCCGAGATACCGTTGCTGTTCATCGAACAGTCGACTGATCGCCCGAACGCTGTGTTCGTCTATCGGGAACTCCCGAAGCCACGCTCTGAGCCCCTCGATCCCGCCAGCGTCGAACCGGTCGGCAAGCTCGCGCTGGAAGTCGATGATTGCCCGGCCTAAATCGTACGACAGCGGGAGTCGTTCGGAGAACCACGACGGAACGGTCGGCCGCGCGGACGTTGGGTCGACGTACACCTTCGAGCCGCGCCGGTAGCTGTATTCGAAGTTCTGGCCGCCGAGAACGAACACGTCGCCGGGGTCGATGGTGTCGAGATACCCCTCATCGAGCGTGCCAACCCACTCCTTGTCACTCCGTGTATGGACCGCACAGCTGAAGGAGTCCGGAATCGTCCCGATATTGGTCATATAAATCACGCGGGCGAGTCGACCGCGCTTGCCGATCAGCGGCTCGCCGACCGGGAACTCCTCGTAGTGATGCTCGCCATCCGGCCGGTCGTTGGTATCTCGCCAAATCTTCGCGTAGACGTTTTTGTCTTCAAGCCCGGGGTAGTCAGACGTCAAATACCGCATCAGTCGTTCCCAGTCGGTCGGATCGAAGTTACGGTAGGGATAGGCCTGCCGAAGAGTCGACTTGAGATCGTCCTCCCGCCAGACGCGGTTTATCGCCATCCCGTAGACGTGTTGGGCGGCGACATCCGCCGCGTTGTCCGGGATGAACACGCGGTCGACGAACCCCTCCTCGGCCTTGTTGAGCATCACCGCACACTCGATGAGCTCGTCGCGGTCCAAGGCGATGACGCGTCCTGTTACGGTCTGGCCGAGTTGGTGGCCCGCCCGGCCAACGCGCTGGAGGAGCGAAGCAACGGATTTCGGCGAGCCGATCTGGACCACCAGATCGATGTGGGGCATATCGATCCCGAGTTCGAGACTGGTCGAAGTGGTCACCACGTCCAACTCGCCGGCCTTCAATCCCTCTTCGATTGCTTTGCGCCGATCTTTCGAGAGACTCCCATGGTGACAGCCGGAGTTAGCCTCACCATACTCGTCTGGAAACCGTTCTCGGAGCGTCTTCAGCACGCGTTCTGCACCCGACCGCGTGTTGGTAAAGACGAGCGTGTTGGTGTGGTCGTCGACGAGTTCGTGGAGGCGGTCATAAAACCGATTCTGGATCGTCTCTCTGGGGGTGTTGATCAGGTCGTCGGTCGGACATTCGAGTTCCATATCGAACTCCCGGACGAACCGACTGTCGACCAGTTCGTACTCCCGCGGTGGGCCACCCGGCTCTTTGCGACCAACGAGGAACTCCGCAACCGTCGACAGCGGTTCGACGGTGGCCGAACAGCCGATCCGGGTCGGTGAACTCTCGGCCATCTTTTCGAGCCGTTCCAACGAGACCGAGAGATGTGTCCCGCGTTTGTTTTCGGCCAGACTGTGGATTTCGTCGACGATCACGTACTCGACGTTTTCGAGTTTCTTCTTGAATTTCGGGGAGTTCAGCAAGATTGCCAGCGTTTCGGGGGTCGTGTTGAGGATGTGTGGCGTCTCGTGTAACATCTGCTGGCGGGCCGCGCTATCGGTGTCACCATGGCGAATCGCGTGTCGGAGCTCGGTGTCGACGCCTGCCTCGGCCAGCCGGTCCGAGATCCCGTCCAACGGAACAGTCAGATTCCGGTGGATGTCGTTGGCCAGCGACTTCAGTGGCGAAATATAGAGACAGTACACCGAGTTGTCGAGGCCATCTTCTTCGGCTTGATCCCGGCGAAACAGTTCATTAATGATCGCCGCAAACGACGCCAGCGTCTTGCCGGAGCCGGTCGGCGCACAGATCAGAGCGTTTTCCTCGTCGTGGATGTGTGGAACCGCGCCGCGTTGTGGTGGGGTAAAGAAGCCGCCGTTGTCGCCGACGAACGCGCCGAACTCCTCGACCCACCACTCGCGTACTGCCGGCTCGAACAGGTCCAGCACGTCCTCGTCGGCGATGTCGACTGTCTCCGGATCGAACTCGTAGTCGGCGTCGGCTGCTGCCGTACGGAGAAGGTCGCGACCGGAGGTGGCCATCTTGCCAGAGAGTGGCGCTCGCCGCCTAAGTCGGTTGTGTTGGCTGTCCCCCCACGATCCGAACCCCTTTGCAGGACGGCGATGTTCGGATGAGTATGCAGGTTACGTTTCTCGGAACGGGAAGCGCACTGCCGACCGGGAGCCGGATGCAGACCGGGGTCCTGCTGTCGGCTGGTAGGCAGTCCCTACTAGTGGACTGTGGAAGCGGTATTCTCCACCGGCTGGCGAACACCGAGACCGGCTATGAAGGCGTCAGTAGCGTGCTGCTCACTCACCACCATCTCGACCACGTCGCCGATCTGTTGCCGCTGTTGAAAGCCCGGTGGCTCGCCGGCGAAGAACACCTCGAAATCGTCGGCCCGCAGGGAACCAAGGAGTTGGTCGACGGACTGCTATCGCTCCATGACTATCTGGATGGTCGAATCGATCTCCAGATGCGGGAAGTGACTGCCGGCCACTCCTTCGAGATTGCGGGATTCAGCGTTGAAGGGTACGAAACCAGACACTCGATGGACGGGTTGGCCTATCGATTTGCCGAGGCCGACGACGAACAGCCACTGTTTGCGTTCAGCAGCGACACGGAGGC
>Ga0208138_100707_pt1 | contig 11787 bp, 7 predicted proteins | sample AntRauMetaRauer3_FD_184786 | JGI IMG/M metagenome (GOLD analysis project Ga0208138, IMG submission 184786) | Saline lake microbial communities from Rauer Lake, Antarctica, in enrichment culture - Antartic Rauer Lake 3 Metagenome Rauer3 (SPAdes)... ...
CGTCGACTGAGCGGTCGGGGGCCGTCCACTCTTCTCAGCTACACGGCAACGTCCGTCCCGACCGCCCGTCTTAAGCCGCGGCGGCACGGACGACGACGTAATGGATCTCGCCATCGACGCCCCGACTCCGGCGGCGCCCGACTGCGCCGACGATGGGACGTGGCTCGCCTGCATCGAGTGCGACGAGACGTTCGCCCCCTTCGAGGCAGTCCGGTACACCTGCGACGAGTGTGACGGTCTGCTCGAAGTGCGCTACGACGACCCGCCGACGTTCGACGACTTCGGCGCGGGCGCCTCCTCAGAGGGTCCCGACCGCGGCGTCTGGCGCTACCGCGAGGCGCTCCCGTTCGATCTCGGCGTGACGCTCCCCGAGGGCGGCACCCCGCTCCACCGCGTCCCGCGGATCGAGGAGTCGGTCGGCGTCGAGACGCTCCGGGTCAAACACGAGGGGATGAACCCCACCGGCTCGTTCAAGGACCGCGGAATGACCGTCGGCGTCCGGGTCGCCGAGGAGTTGGGCGTCGGCGCGCTCGCGTGTGCGTCCACCGGCAACACCTCCGCCGCGCTGGCGGCCTACGGCGGCCGCGGCGGGATGGAAACGCTCGTGCTCCTCCCCGAGGGGAAAGTCGCCGCCGGGAAGATCGCGCAGGCGAGCCTCCACGGCGCCCGCATCCTCGAGGTCGACGGTAACTTCGACGCCTGCCTCGACATCGTGCAGGAACTTGCCGCCCGTGGCGAGGCGTACCTGCTCAACTCCCTGAATCCGTTCCGCTTAGAGGGCCAGAAGACGATCGGCTTCGAGATCTTAGAGGAGTTCCGCGACGACTACGGCGTCTTCCCGGACCGGATCGTCCTCCCCGTCGGGAACGCGGGCAACACCTCGGCGCTTTATAAAGCGTTCCGCGAACTGGTCCAGTCGGGCGCGCTCGCCGTCGACGAGGTCCCCAAACTGACCGGCGTGCAGGCCGAGGGTGCCGCGCCGATGGTCGAGGCGATCGAGGAGGGGAACGACGAGGTCCGGCGCTGGGAGGAGGTCGAGACGCGCGCGACCGCGATCCGCATCGGCAACCCGGTCAACGCGCCGAAGGCGCTCCCCGGGATCCGGAACACCGGCGGCACGGCAGTCGCCGTCAGCGACGACGAGATCACCGACGCGCAGCGCGACCTCGCCGAGGAGGGCGTCGGCGTCGAGCCCGCCTCCGCCGCGAGCCTCGCCGGGCTCAGGAAGCTCCGTCGCGAGGGCGTCGTCGACGACGACGAGCAGGTCGTCTGCCTGACGACGGGACACCTGTTAAAAGACCCCGACGCCGCCTACGAGGCCGGCAGCGACCCCGAGCCGGTCCCGAACGACGTGGATGCGGTTGTCGAGCATCTGCGCGGGTGATTACGGCTCCGCTCAATGTTCGGTGGTTTACCACAGGCGACTCGTCAACGAGCGGGCTCGAATCTCGGGACGAGGGGCAGTGGGAGCGTCACTGGGAGGGTTTCCGCGCTACGGCGTCCGTGACATTCGAGGAGTAGAGAGGGCGGATGCGCTGTCCCGGCTTCAGTCCTCCAGTCGGTCCTCCGGAGCGAGCGTTTCGTCCGCGGCCTCCCGGCGCCGGAGCCGGCGAATTCGCTCCTCGTTCGAGGGATGGACTTCGCCGGCGAAGTGACCGTGAAACACGGTGAACAGCCGATCGACCCCGTCTCCAACTGTCCCGACGGTCGCCGTCACGGTAAGCGTGGGGAGAAAGGTGAGTACAGACCCCTGTTGTAGTTCGATCTCCTCTCGGAGGAACCGCTGCAGTACGCCGACGAGCGCGTCGGTACCGTCGGCCGTTGTCGATGTCCGGTTGAGCCGCTGCACCGCATAGGCGTCGGCCGTGGTCTCGCGTTCGTGGAAGTCGTAGATACTGTAGACGACGTTTTTCCCCATCAGCGCGAACGTAGGTAGAAGCGCAAGGGCGAACTGGAGCTGTGCACCGTGGTACTCGAAGTGGCTCTCCTCGTGAGCGACGATGGCGGCGAGTTCGGCGTCGTTCAGTTCCTCGACGGCGCCCGACGACAGTACGACGGCGCCACCGAGGGGATCCCAGTACGCTCCGGCGTAGAACTCCTCACGTGGCAGCACCCAGATCGGCCGTACGGGCTCGAAAGGGAGCCTGCGATCGACCAGCCCGCGATCGCGATCACTCTCGGTCCTGATCGTCCAGACCGTCTGCCCGAGTCGGACGAGCTGGTAGAGAGAGCCAACAACGAGGTAGCCCGCCGGAAGGGCGAGGCTCACGCCGAGCAGTTGGACGCCAATCGGAACGGTACGACTCGAAAGGGACCACCAGAGCGCTGCGGAGCCGAAAACCGCACAGAGGAACGAGCCAGCCGTCGTGATCATGAGGTACGCGACGACGGCCGCCTGCCGGGTCGTGATTCCCCGACCGGACTCTAGGAACTCCGCCTGAATCCGCTCCTGCGTGGAGAACAGCGCGTGCCAGAGGACGATCCAGCCGATGGCGAGCATGCCGGCGGTCGCGGCGAGCAACACGTGATCGACTGCGGAGCCGACGGAGAGGGGTCGAACGACGACCGTCGCCCCGAGCGGGAGCGAGACCACGAACAGCCCGGAGACCGCGGCAGCGGTAACGGCACCGACGCGAGCCAGCCGGCGCGAGCGGATCGAAGCGAGGGTGCCGGCCACCGCTGCGGCAGTCAGCAGGAACGCCGAAAGCGTCAGTATCGGACGATCGAACCGAACCGTCGTGTTCGCCGCGCCGAAGACCGACAACGCGGTCGTCGCGACGACCACCGTCAGGACGTAGCGCGTCGGCACGTCCGGAAGCCGCCAGCACAGCGTCGAGAACGCGTCGACGGGAAGCAGCTTGGTGAGCCGGTCGCCATGACCGTGAACGATCCATCCGAGAGCCACTCCGCCAGCAACGACCACGCCGACGGGGCCGCCAACGACTGCCGCCGCGGCCGACCCCGCCCACGCGGGACAGAGGACCGTGAACTGCGGGTATTGCAGGGAATCGAGGGAAATCTGACGACGAGGGAGAGTCCCAGCCGGGGTCGCGACCCTCGTCGCGAGGAGGAGAGGGAGGAAGCCCAGCACGGTCAGGAACGCGCTTGGAGCCGGGCCGATCGAAAGCATCGCCACACGACCGAGAAACAGAACGACGAGCCCAACGAGGACGAGCCGGTACCACGGTCGCCCGTGAGCCACCACTTCCGTGATCGTCGTCCCGTCGTCGCCACGCTTGACGGACCACACCACCCGACGAGGTAGGCGGCGGCGGAGAGCGGTCGATCGGTCGGTCTTCACGCGGACCTCCCCCCCTTCGAGCTCCGCGTCATCGAAATGCTGCTCGGCGAACACGTTTGCGGGAATGCGAACGCACCCACGTCGCTCGGCCGCTGGGAACTCCGATCGCATGCGACGAGTGGTACTGAGCGCGTTTACTTAACACGTGGCTCGGGCCTGATGACAGGAGGGGAATTCGTCCCGTCAATGGGGAATGCCGAGAGAGGGGAAACGACCCTCACTCGCCGGGTCTGAGGGCCTCGAGGCGCTCGCGCTTCCGGAGGTGTGCCGTCTCAGTGAGCACCCCGCCGAAGTAGAGCTGGTACGGTGCGAGGAGGTACCCCCAGATGAGCGTCAGGAGTCGTCCGAGTCGGGTCCGGCCGGCGGTCGTTGCGGTGTCCGTCCTCTCAAGAGCTGGAAGCGGTGAAACGGCACTCGGTGTGTGTCCCGGGATCGGGTTGCGGGGCGCCCGCGCCCGAAGGTCGTAGGCGCGGATGATCGCGTGCCGCAGCGGTGCCCGTCCGACGGCGGCGGCGGCCTCTTCGTCCGCCTTGCGCTCGCTCTTCCGGAAGTCGTAGAACGCTGCGATCGCGTTCGCGCCCCCGACGAACAGGGCGAGCACGACCGCCGCGGTGCCCGGCCCGCGCTCCCGGATGTGGTACTCCTCGTGGCGCAACAGCGCTTCCAGTTCGTCCGGTCCGCACTCCTCGATCAGCACGTCGCTCACGAACACGAACTTCCAGTGGCCGAGGAGGGTGAACGGGCGGAGATCCGGATACCCGTCGCGGTCGATATGTCGGACCTCCACATCGTCGCCGACCGAGTCCTGTACTCGATCGTCGGTCACCGGGGACGAGTTCCAGAGGACCTGCAGCGTTCGGTACGGCCGGCCGATAGCCTGTGTGAGCGTACCGAAGGTGATAAAGGCGAACGGCCACAGCACCGCGAAGAGAAAACCGACGCTGAGAACGCGGGCGGGGACGCCAGGAACCGAGGGTACCGTCAGATCGAGCGTCGTGTAAAGTGCCTGTAGGAAATCACGAGGCGGGATGCGAAGTTCCGTCGGGAAGTAACCCACCAGCGGCTGGAGAGTCCACTCGGGGAGGTAGTACGTCCCGACGACGCCGTAGGCGATGATACCGAACGCGACGGCGGTGGCGACGTAGAACGCGACGTTCACCGCCAAGAACAGTACGAGGGCGACCCTGCGACGCCACCCGGTGGCGAACGTGTCCAGCCGGTAACGCTGGAGCGACTCCAGCGTGGGTTTCGCTTCGTGAAGCGACAGCCCGGCGACGACTACCGCCACCAGCCCGATAAAATAGACAACCGGCCCGAACGCGTCGATTACGGCGTTCCGAACCATCTCGGGCGTCGGGTCCGTCGTGCCGAATCCACCGATCGCGTCCGCGAGCACGGAGGCAGTGGCACGGCTGGTCTCGCCGGCGGCGTACTCTCCGAGCGTTTCCCCGAGGCTCTCGAGGTACGCCGCAAAAAACACCAGCGGGAAAAACAGCATCAGCGATCCCGCCGCCGAGGCGAGAAAAGAGAAGGGGATTCGCAGTACCCGCTTGTTCAGATTCGGGACGACGAATGGGAGCCCGTCGAGCAGGTACATCAGAACGACGACGATGAGAGTTACCAGCCCGCAGATCACTAGCACGGGCCAACGAGACTCCAGACCCATCGTCTGGACGACAGCGGTGAGAACGCCGAGAACAAGCGCGACGCCGAGCAACCCGTTCGCGTTCTCGTAAACGATTTCGGTACACGCGGGGGCCGGCGGGTCGGTGTACATCCCGTAGGTGAGGACGCCCGGGACGCCGACGTAGAGGGCGATCGACTCCACCGACTGTACCAGCACCGGGGACAGTACCACGACTCCGAGCAGGAACAGCCGAACCGCGGGGGAAAAGCGGCGAACGACCTCCAGTCCGCCGTCAGTCGTGCGGATTCGGTAGTTCCGGGCGAAGTGCCGTTCCACCACCCACTCGGTCCGGCCGTCGACGGCCGTCCGTGGGAAGGAATTGTCGAGCTGTTTCCGGAACTGCTTCCGGGTGGGCTCTTCGGTGTCCCAGCGGACACGGGAGGCGATGAACGGCTCAGCCAGCTGTGATTGGTAGTTCGACACCCACGTCGCCGTTTCCATACACACATCTGTCAGGCGATAGGGAGTAAAAGCATGCCGGTGATCGCGTCGACATCGCAGGGACCACAGGAAAAACTAAACAGCTCTGATTGATACGTTCGGCCGAGAGCGCGATGGGAAATTCAAACGACTCCCGAGACCGGGCGTCCGACGACGGACGGGACTCGACGAAGACGAAAGGCATCGACGGTGACACGCCGTGGCCGCTCAAGGAGCCACGCGAGATGCTCTCGGACCGGAAGGTCCGGCTCCCGTCTCTCGCGGAGGACCGAATCGCCGGCGAGGGCGACGCCCCCCGAGTCGCGTGGAACTACGACACCGACTCGGGCTACGTGTTCATATCGGATACGCCGGCGCGGAAGGCGCCGTACACGTTCGCCGACATGACGAAAGTGTTCGACGCAGGCGGTGAATACCCGAAGATTCGGGCTCCCAGCGAACTCCCGGCGGCGGTCAGGGACCGATTCGAGGTCCCAGGAACGTTCGTGGTGTATCTGGCCAGTGAGGAGATGTTGACCGACGAGAACCCTTCGACGTGGATCCTCTCGTGGACGCAACTGATGCGGATTCTACCGAACGACGATCAAGACGACGAGGTCGAATCACTGATCGCGCGCAACCCCGGTTTTATGCCTCCATCGCCTTTCTAACGAGAGATTCTGCCGATAGAAACCGCTCTGCGGCTAGAACCGATTTCGACGGCAGAATATTGATTGAATATTTTACACAAAATCTCGTTGTACGAGGCAGGAACGGCGCCCGGACAACGGGGCGTTGCTCCCGCCAACTATGACCGAAATGAACGCGATTTCGATGCCGGAGAACGGGGGAGAACGGATACTGACGGAGGAGCCAACGGTGCTGGTCTGTGCGGGTGAAGGCGGTATCGAGATGGGCAAGGAAGTCCGGCGACTGGCAGCCCGGGAGGGCGTCGCGGACCGTGTGAAGACGATCGCGATCAATACCGGATCGGGGAAGTTCGCAGGACTCGACCCGGAAGTGGCAAAGATCAACCTCAAAACACCCGACAGGCGCTTCCACGGACACGACAAGGAGGTCAGACACTACCTCGACGCCGGAGTGACCATAGAGGGCGGCCGCGGCTCGGACCGCGATCGACCGGTCGGGCGCTACCACTTCGACAACCCGGAGTACGTCACCGACAAGATCGAGAGCACGCTTCGGACGACGATCACCGAGTTCGTCAAGCGCTTCGAGAACGATCCCGATGTGAACGGTGTCGACGCCGTCAACGTGTTTCAACTCGTTGGCGCAGGAGGCGGAACGGGAAGCGGGATCACGCCGCTACTGACGGGCTGTCTCGACGGACTGCTCGACGAGCTGAACGACGAGGTCCACCCCGGGTTCGAACAGTGGCTGATCACCAGTCTCGCCTCAGAGGCACGGAGCGACAGCGATGTCAAGTGGCACTACGTGGGGAACTCGTTGGCGCTGCTGGACGAACTTCGGGCGCTCACGGGCTACGACGGCGACGTGAGCTACCCGATCCGAATTCCGGTGTACTCCGCCAGCGACGGCGCCAACGACGTTCCCTCGGCCTACGTGGTGGACGATAACCCCTTCTCCGGGGTGTTCCTCCTCCGCTACGATCAGGACAAGGCCAACGACGACGAGTACCGGGCCGGGGCCACTCGCACCGCCGCGCGGACCGTTCTCGAGTGGATGCGCAAGGGCGAACGGGGCGTCCCCGACATCGAAAACGAGGTCAACGATCTCGACCACACGTTCTACGAGGTGCGCGGCGCCACGTTCGAGACGCCCGCACAGTACGTTGAGGAACTCCTCGAGGCGAACGAAGAACTCGAGGCCGCTCGAGAACGGGAAACCGAGCGGACCGGCGAACAGGCTGATCTCCGGGCGGCGATCGAGGCGATCAAGGTCGTGCTCGACGCACGCAGCGTCGTCACCGCGACGGAACTGGTGAGCCCGGACACCGATGCCGGGGAGGACCAGCGGTGCGCGCCCTCGCACGTCAGGTCCGCGTTCGATCGCGCCCAGCAGATCGCCGGCAACATCTCGCCGTCGAACGTCCGGATGGAGGACGTGGAGGCCAAGCGGCGGGACTACAGCGAGCGGCTGGGCCAGGCGTTTCACGACCGTATCGATGACGAGACGGTCGAGGAGGCGGTGTTCATGGCCGCGATGCTCAAACAGACCGAATCGGCTCTGGTCGATCACCGATTCAACGCCGTAGTCACCGAGTTCGTTACCGCCAACGAGGATCGTATCACTGAGTTCGACCCGGCGTTCGACCCCGGCGCCGATCCGAAGGATCAGTATTTGCAGACGATCAAGCCCCTGCTTAACGACCGCATCGACGACTTCACAGCAGAGGTTGATAGCTTCGGGCTGACCGACCGGATCTCGGACCGCGAGTCCTACAAGCGAGCAACCCGGAAGCTCGAGAACACGAAAAAGACGCTCCAGACCATGCAGGGAGCGCTCAGTGAGCGGGATCGCCTCGCGCAGCTGATCGAGGACCTCGAGTCGTCGCTGGGGGACGCGCTCGCCGACCTCGAAGCCGAGTACGAACGGCTCGAATCCCGCCACGCGGAGGCGGCAAGCGAGCACACGCGGGCGTCACAGGAGCGCGAGGCCGCCGCCGACACCGTCGATCGCGTGCTGCGAAAACTGCAGGAGGGCCCGTTGGGGCGGTTCGTCTCTATCCCCGTCGCGGGCGGGACGGAACTCACGGCGGACCTCTTCGAGGACAAAAGCGCGGGCGAGGGCAGGGCCCCGGGGATCGCCAAGCTGATCGATAGCGGCGTGGTGGACCGAGGCGATGTGGTCGACCGGATTCGTCAGACGCTTCGGGACCACGAGGAGACGGTGATCGGCCCCACTCTGGAGACTCGGGGTGCCAAGCGCACCCACATTCGCGGGAGCGTGCGGGTGTTCTGCACTGAGGGACTCGAAGAACTTGTGTGGGCTGAGTCGCCGAGCGGGACCGCACCGTCATCTCTCGCGGACAACGAGTTCCCCGGAGGGAGCAGCGTCGTTCGCTCCGAGGACCCCCACCGGATCGGGCTGCTGGCGGTGTACGGCGGGCTCGATCTCGACAACTTCGACCACGGCGCCCTCCGGGAGTCGCTGTCCCGCGGACGGCCGGAGTGGAACGGCGAGGCGGTGCCGCTGGAGGACTGCTACGCCTACCCCGAACTCCTGCCGCCGGAGCACCCGATGTCGATGCAGAGTCAGATCGAGCAGGTCGACGTGGAGTCTTGGGGTGATCTCGATGACTGATCGCCGTGCCGTCGCGGTGCTGTTGGTGGGGGTAGCGCTGTTTGCGGGACTGTCCGCACCGGCGGGGGCGACAGCTGCCCCCGACGCACCGGTGACGGTCAACAGCACCTACGTCGGCGGCGACGCGGACGCCGAACACGCCTACCGGGTGACGGTGACGGTCGCACCCGCTCAGGAGAGCGGCGCGATCAACGACACCCTGCTGACAGTGTCGGCCGGTGAGGCGGCGTTCATTAGCTCCGGATCGGTCGCCACGAGCCAAACGACCGGCGGGAGTCAGGTCATCACCCGGGTGGCCGACCGGCCGGCTGAGTTCCGGCTCGACCGGATCGAGCCTGGGGAAACCGCGACGGTCTCGTTTCGAGTCTACCCGAATGCGGTGCTACCCACCGGTGAAACCCTCGCCACGGTCGGGGTCGAGACCCAGTTCGTCCGGACCCAGCGGGTGGTGACAGAGACGCGGACGGTCGCTCCTACTCTGCGGCCTGCCGAGGTACGGTTCGCGACCGACCCGCCCGTGCCACCGCTGATCAGCGGCGGCGCGGGGACGGCCGTCGCGGTCGTCGTTCTCGGAGGCGCGGCCGTCTTCTGGCGACGACGGCTCTACCGTTCGCTTCGGGGTTCGCTCAGGTCCGCGAGGGCACAGGCGGTGAGCACGGAAGCCGAGCGTGAGATCGCCACGGCCCTTCGCCGGGTCGGCGGTGAGTCGGACGGAGGAGACGACTCCGGATCGACCGACAGCGGCGACATCGGCGGGGACGACCTCACAGAGCTAAATATGGGTGTCGAAGACTGATCGATGGCAGGATTTGACGGGCACCTCCGGTACGGTGTCGCTGTCTACGGGCTTATGCTCGCGGTGGCCGGCCTCGGTTACGTGGGAGGCGTGGTGGTCGCCGGTACACTCGCTCTCGTGGTGGCGGCGCTGCCCCTGACGCTCGCCGGCGCGCTGTTTCCGGACCTCGATCACCCCTCGTCGCTGTCCTATCGGTACGGGAAACGGTACCTGCCGCTGCTGTTCGCCGCCGTCGCGCTCGTCGTCGGCCTCCGCTATCGCGGCGCCGTCGCGGAGACGGTAGCGCCACGGGCGGCAGGTACCGGAGCGTTCCTCAGCGGCGTCGTTGTCGCTTCGATGGCGTGGGCAGCGCTAACTGGAACCCGATGGCTGCTCCCGCGACTGCGCCCGCCACACCGGACCGTAACTCACCGGCTGCCGGCCGGACTGGTCGCGGCGCTCTGTGTGGGGGTGTTTCTTGCGCTCCTGACCGGCGAGGCGGACCCGGCCGGCTTCGATGTGGAACTGATCGGGAGCGGCGCGTTCCTCGCCGGCTTCATCAGCCACCTCGCCGCCGACGACATGCTACCGGCGTTCCGGAAGCGGCTGCTCGGGTCCGCGAATGAGGAGTGACTGTCTCTTCCTGTGGACGGGGAGGTTCTCTACGAAACAGTTTGAGTTGACGACGCTATACTGACCGTCTACTCCGCCGGTCGCTCGTCGGCGTCGTCCAGCGTGATCTCGGTGACCTCGACGATCCGGTCGTCGGCGAGCAGCGCCTCGATCGCGGCGTCGGGCACGTCCTGATCGAGGTTGTAGACGGTGAGCGCCTCGCCGCCCTGCGTCTCGCGGGCGTTGTACATCCCGGCGATGTTGACGTCGTAGTCGCCGAGGACGGTGCCGATGAGCCCGATGACGCCGGGCTCGTCGGTGTTGCGCGCGACCAGCATGTGGCCGTACGGGACCGCGTCGACGCGGAAGCCGTCGATCCGGACGATCCGAGCGTCCTCGCCGGCGAACAGCGTTCCCTCGACCGCGATCTCGTCGTCGCCGTTGTGGACGGTGACGCGCACCAGACTCTGGAAGTCCTCGGTCTGGCGGGTCTTCGACTCGGTGACCTCGATGCCGCGCTCCTCGGCGAGCCGGGGCGCGTTCACCGCGTTCACCTGCCACTCCAGCGGCTCGAACACGCCCTTGAGCGCGCTTGCCGTGACGAGGTCTACGTCCTCCTCGGCGATGTCGCCTTCGTAGGTCGTCTCCACGCCCGTGATGCGACCGTCGAGGAGCTGCGCGGCGACCTTCCCGGCGGTCTCGGCCACGGCGATGTACGGCTTGATCCGCGGGAAGGCGGTCTCGTCGACCGAGGGCGCGTTGAGTGCCGTCAGGACGGGCTCGTCGTCGAACGCCGCGAGCACCGCCTCCGCGGTATCGATGGCGACGTTCTCCTGTGCGGCCTCCGTCGAGGCGCCGAGGTGGGGCGTCAAGACGATGTCCTCGACGTCGAGCAGCGGCGAGTCCTGGGGGAGGGGCTCTTCGGCGAAGGAATCGAGCGCGGCGCCCGCGAGGACGCCGTCGTCGACAGCCTCGGCGAGTGCGTCCTCGTCGACGATACCGCCGCGGGCGCAGTTGATGAGGTAGCCCCCCTCGAGCTGGGCCAGCTCGTCCTCGCCGATCATCCCCTCGGTCTCGGGGAGGAGAGGCGTGTGGACCGTCGCGAAGTCGCCGCGCGCGAGCGCGTCGTGGAGGTCCTCGACGAGTTCGGCGCCGAGCCGGTCGGCGCGCTCCTCGGAGATGTACGGGTCGTAGACGACCAGATCCATCCCGAGCGAGTCGAGCCGCTTGGCGACCTCCTGGCCGACGCGGCCGAGGCCGACGATGGTGAGCGTCTTGTTGTTCACTTCGGTGCCGAGGAACTCCCCTTTCGCCCACTCGCCGCCGACGAGGCGGCCGTGGGCCTGCGGGATCGAGCGCGCGACGGCGAACGTCATCGCGACCGTGTGCTCGGCGGCGGCCCGGACGTTCCCCTCGGGGGCGTTGGCGACGATGACGCCGTGGTCGGTGGCGGCCTCGATGTCGATGTTGTCGACCCCGATGCCGGCGCGGCCGACGATGACGAGCTCGGAGGCGGCCTCGAAGACCGCCTCGTTCACGTCGGTCCCGGAGCGAACGATCAGCGCGTTGGCGTCGCTCACGGCGTCGAGCAGCGCGTCGCCCTCGACCTCGTAGTCCGTTACGACTTCGTGGCCGGCGTCTCGGAGTCGGTCCAACCCCGCATCTGCGATGGGGTCGGTCACGAGTACCTTCATGGGCGTTTTCACC
>Ga0208138_100708_pt1 | contig 11770 bp, 9 predicted proteins | sample AntRauMetaRauer3_FD_184786 | JGI IMG/M metagenome (GOLD analysis project Ga0208138, IMG submission 184786) | Saline lake microbial communities from Rauer Lake, Antarctica, in enrichment culture - Antartic Rauer Lake 3 Metagenome Rauer3 (SPAdes)... ...
GCAAGTGGACGTCAACACCCGTCGGGCGGGCGTTATTCGACGATCTCACCGCACTAGAGCCATCTGTTCGGTGGCACGGAGATGATCGGGAAGTGAGCTACGTGCTCTTCTCGCGTGCCGGGTTCACCGACGAGTTGCAAGCAGTCGCCGACGAGCGTACCGACGTGTATCTGTACGGGCTAGACGAGCTCGCTGCTCTGTTCGGATGAGGCAAGACGATGCCGTCGTCGAGTGCTGTCGCTTGTCAACCAAATGGTGGAGTGTGTGGGGAGTGTTGGATTCACTCTCGTCCTCAGAACGCTCCACGTTCTGATGTGCGAACGAGACGCAAAGCGTCTCGTCAACGCCGTAAACGACGGGATTCTCTCCTCGAAGAAAGATAGAGATGGGACGGTGCCTCTGACAAAGATTCGCCCGTCCAACAGACGTTTTTGGTGGTGAATGGAACTGTGACACCTAGAATTAGGTGTACAATTCAGAATTGGAGGGGCAAAGGCAGGGGGGACTACCTTGATCGGATCGTGCCCTCCACAAGATCGTTAGTACTAGCTTAACCAAAATGTTCTGATCACGGAAACGACGACGCCTTAACCAACAGCCGGAGCGATCAGGCCGATGTTGTTGGTTAAGATTTCTTGGCGTACCGTCCAGTGCGCTCACGGATCGACGCGCGAATACGTCACGTCGATCGAGTCAGACATCGCACCCGGACTGCTACTCACCGCACGCCAGTACCAGGGTGGAGATCACTAGTGTGCTCGACGGCGAACCATCTCGTTCGACGTCGACGTCGGCGATTGGGTCAACCTCGTCACTCCGAACAAGACGATCCTCAAGCCGATCAACTCCCACTTCGAGATGTGGGATTCGTCGGTCTGATCAACATGCTGCTGCTCATGCCCTGTGAGGAGTCCGACGAGATGGATCGCGACTAGATGTCGTAGATTGTCGATCTTGTACGGAGTCGTAGACGAGACCAGCGAGTTGATCGACGAGCTGGACAAACACGGCTTCTTCGAGTGCAAGTTCCTCGGCGATCGATAGACACCCGACTGATTCATGCCCAGCGACGGCACCCAATAGACGACCCCACGGGAACAGTGAGAGCCCAAGAGCCGGGAATGCTAGTCAAATACCCAGATGATACACGCGAGTGCGAGACCGAAGATGAGGGCACCGATCGTAGCGAGAACCGCTGTTGATGGCGTGGCTGCGAGCACGCCCGACAACGTAGCAACTATACATACACTCAGCCTGACAGATACTTAAGAGAATTGTCTCGGTGTATGAGAATTATGAGGCTAAACCCTCGCCCTTCAGGGCGCGAAGAATGTCAATTAACGTGGATATTCGCGTTTGTGGCCATTCAGCCGTCAATCGGCACGGTGAGTCTCTAGGCACAGAGAGGTTCGAGATGCGATACAAGATACAGTCAGCGGGATTGTGATTCACGACAGAGACACTCAGAACACTACCCCTGGGTTCGGCAAAGTGACTCTAGTCTAGCTTCACAATGCTCCAGTTGCTACCTGTCGGATCACCTGTAGGGATGCTGGGGGCGCTTGGTACTGGATTTATTCTGGCCGCTACCGGCGCCAGTTTCGGTGCGTTGTATCTGTTGTGGTACCTGTATCACCAGCGGACGCGATCTGGAGCAAGCTGGTTCATGGGAAATATCGTCTCTGTCGCCGTGTTCTGCGCCTCTTACGGAGGTGCATTACTTGTCTTCGATCCGACGCTCCGGATCGCACTCGAAGCGATCGCATTCGCCTCTTTGAGTGTTATGGGCCCATTCTTTCTCGCATTCGGGCTCGATTACACGGGACGTGGAGATATCATCCGCACACCACTGTTGGGGATCGTCGCCGTCGTCCCGCTACTAACGGTTGTCCTCATAGCGACGAATCCAGTTCATCAGCTCGTGTGGACCAACTTTCAGATCGCACCGGTATTCGGGCTGGCAACCGCGCTGTACACGATCCAGCTGTGGGGCGTGTTTGCTCTGTTGTTCTCCATTGGAACCGCTGCTGTCGGCTCACTTCTGTTGATCGGCGCGATACTGAGCTACGGGCCGCTGTACCGACGTGAAGCCATTGCGGTCATCCTGAGCACTGCCCCACCGACAGTGGGCGTGTCTGTGTGGCTGTTGGAGCTCGGCCCGGTTCCACAGTTGCATCTCACGGCACCGCTGATGCTCATTCACGTGTCACTTGATGCCTACGCCTTCGTCGGGACACACATGTTCGAGACGAACCCCGCCACACAACGGATGGCCGAACAAACGGGACTAGACTCACTCTCAGATCCCGTCTTCATCCTCGATACGGAACAGCAGATCGTTCGCGTGAACGACCGCGCAGAGGCCCTGTTTCCAAACACACTATCGAACACGTTACCGATCAGTCTCAATACTGTCCTCGGCGTCGAGTTGGAGACACTTCGTGAAGACGGAGAGATCAGACTTGAGATGGAGCGAGACAGGACGTTTGCTGTGTCGTACACGGGCTTGAGCGATCCGAGCGGCACCTCAGTCGGGAGTATGCTCCTGTTGTACGATGTGACCGAAGATCGACAGCGTGAACAGCAGCTCGCAGTGTTGAATCGAGTTCTCAGACACAATCTCCGAAACGAAACGACGGTTATTGGAGGCTATGCAGATCTCCTTGAAAACGCACTTGAGGACCCCGAACGGGCGGCACAGGCAGGAAAGATCGAGAGCGCAAGCGATCGGTTGCTTGCCATCGCAGAAAAGGCGCGTACGTTCGAGGAGATTCAAAAACGAGACAGAGACCCAGCGGACCTCGATGTCTCGACCGTCTTACGCGAGGTTACACAGAGCGGTTCCCCTGCGCACAGCGACGCCACTATTGAGTGGACTGTTACTCCATCAGAGCTTCAGCTTCGAACAGATTCGGTATTGCTCTCGGTGGTTCTCGAGAATCTCGTCGAGAACGCGATTATTCACTCCGGGTCGTCCGAGCAAACAGTGAACATCAACGTCTCAAGAGCATCTGACACCGATGGAGACGTGGTTTTCGAGATCCGTGATGGAAATGAGCGGATCCCAAAAATGGAAATCGAAACACTCCGTGAGGGCGATGAAACGCCACTGCAGCACGGACGGGGGATCGGACTGTGGATCGTCTATTGGTGCGTACAGAAGCTGCACGGTAGGATCGACTTCGAGTACGACGACGGGAACGTGCTCGTCGTTACGCTTCCAGACTTATCAGGGTGAGGAACACGCCGGAGTGTCCTCTCCACACAACAGTCAGTTCGACCTCTGTGAAAATGGCCTAATTGTGAACACGGAGCAGTCTTAACCAACATTTTGTGCAGTTGGTTATTTTAAGTGTCTGTGACTTTCACGAACGCGCTCCTCTCCTCCCTACTCATTCGCTTCGCTCGTTCCTTGAGGAAGGGGACTCCGAGCTACCGATTCAGTTGATCTCACGTCGCTCGCCACAGAGTGTTGGGAACCACTTGCACCCGCAGAGGCGACACTCAGAATCGACACCGATCACACCATTCGTTCCGACCGCGATCGCCTTCGACAACTTCTCGAGAACCTCCTGAAAAACGCCGTCGATCACAGTGGTCCCAACGTTTCTGTAACAGTCGGCGGCTTGGCTGACGGGTTCTATGTGGCTGACGATGGTCCGGGGATCCCACCCAACGATCGCGAGAATGTGCTTGCAGCGGGCTATACATCCGCGAAGAACGGTTCGGGCTTTGGCTTGTCGATTGTCACGCAGATCGCTGACGCTCACGAGTGGACACTCACGGTGACTGAAAGTGCATCCGGCGGCGCCCGCTTTGAAATTCGCGGCGTCGACGTCGTCGAATCGTGATTCCGTTTTTGTACTGAACCGTGAGCGAGGTGCAAGGGGAAGTCCCCGAATCCGACACGTGGCGACACTCAAGCAGTGACGACGTCGATCGACACGATCCTAACTGTCCGTGAGGTCGTCACCGAGCGAGCCCTCGTACTTCTCTTGGTCCGCCTCGGGGAGGTACTGCTCTTCCCACTCGACGACCTCCGGGAAGCCGGAGAACTCGTGAAGACTACCGAGCGACTGGCTATTGAACGCATCGTCGACGCGGCGCATTGCTTCGCCCGGCTCTTCGGCGAATGCTTGCATGTCGGCATGGACGTTTGCGATCGTCGATAGCGTCGAGAAGATGGGGAACAATACGACATCGAACCCCCACTCGTCGAGCGCATCCATGTCGACATATGGGGAGGTGCCGAGATCGCCGACGAAGTTGTACAGCAGCGGGCCGTCTACCTCTTCTCCGACATGCTGTAGCTCCTCGGCGTCGGTCGGTCCTTCCACAAAGCCGATGTCCGCGCCGGCGTCGAGATAAGCGTTAACCCGGTCAAGAGCCTCATCGAGTGAGCCGTCACCTGTTCCACGGGCGTCACTTCGGGCGATGATCACGAACGACTCGTCCCGCTCGTCGCGAACGTCGGCGGCGGCCGCGATCTTCCCGACAGCTTCCGTCTTCGGAATAACTTGTCTTCCTTTCGTGTGGCCACATCGCTTTGGGAACGTTTGGTCTTCGATATGGATCGCACCGACACCAGCCTTGATGTACTCACGGACGGTGCGAACGACGTTCGTGGCGTTGCCGTAGCCGTTGTCGGCATCCGCAATGAGCGGAACGCTGATCCGCTCTTGGATATTACTCGCATTCTCGATCATCTCCGGCATCGTGATGAATCCGGCGTCGGGATAGCCGACCTTTGAGAGGGAGGTGCCATACCCCGTCATATAGATCGCATCGAACCCAACAGTATCGGCCACAGCTGCGGTAAGCGGGTCATGGACGCCGGGGCAGACGAGCAATTCGTCTCGGTCAAGCAGCTCGCGGAGTACTGTCCCAGAGGTCGTCATAATCCCACCAGCCACTGTGCCGGTGAACACTGGTCGGTGGTCGTGAGTTGGTAATTCAAACAGCCCGTCTGGTACTGAGGTAGTCTCATGATTGGATCAGTTGTTAGCGTCGGTCGCGTTCGTGTTGGTATCAGTGATATGGGCAACAACATCGTCGGTCTGGACGACGTCGCCGTACTTCGCGTCGATGTCAAAGAGATTGGCTCGGTGAGGGCCTTCGGCCCGGTCTCCGACGGCGTCCGCTGGGACGATCGTTCGGTAGCCATGTTGAAGACTGTCGACCGCCGTCGCGCGAACACACCCGCTCGTCGTAACACCCGCGATAACAAGCGTGTCGACCCGATTGGTTGTTAGCTCCGTCTCAAGGTCGGTGCCGAAGAACGCACTTGCATACTTTTTGAGGATGACTCGTTCGTGGCCGACAGGCGCGATGCGGTCGTCGACTTCGACACGGTCGCTACCGAGTCGAAGTTCGCGCAGTGCCGGCACCTTTTCGATGAACCGGCCGGCGTCACCGTACGACTCCTCGAATGCGACGGTGGTGAAATATCGCGGGAGGTCGTACTCACGGAACGTCTCGAGGAGTCGTTCGGTCTGGTCGAGGACGTCGCTCACTTCCGCTCCCAAGTCGCTTTCTGGGTCAGTGAAGGCGTTAATCAGGTCGATAACGATCAGTGCCGGCTGTGAGCCGATACCGACGCTCTCTCCAAACTCCTTGTCGCCGTAGTGGTCGTCGAGGTCGTCTGTCCAGGGCATACGTTAGTAGTCAGTTGGCCACGCGAACGAACACCAAGAATCAGTCCTCTTGGCTGTTGAATTCGCGGCGTTCGGCGGCGATCTGTGCTTCGAGGTCACTGTCGTCCGGGAGCGGACCGTAGTCGAACTCGTCGAGGTCTCCTCGAGTCTCGTGCATGTCCGCGCGTTGTTGCTCAGTCGCGGTGTCGTCGACGGCACCGTCTGTTAGGATAACACCGTACTCTTCGACGGCAGCCGCCTCCGACACGAGCCCACGGCGCACTTCCGTGGCTACCTGCTCCGGGTCGCGTTCGAGCGGATCACCAAGCCCACCTCCACCGGCAGTGCTGAACACAAGTTTGTCACCCGACGCGACAGGGACGTTCTCGACTTTCGACGGCAGCTCCTCTTCGGTTCCGTCGGTCCGGATGAGCGTCTTCTCGCTTCGCTTGGCGTGTTTCCCGCCTTCGACGCCCCATGGGTAGGTGTGCGCGCGGTCGTCTTGGAATGTGATCGCTCCATCCTCCTCAAAGGTGTAGACCTTCGTGATTCCATGCCCGCCACGGAACGTGCCGGCCCCGCCCGTGTCGGTGCGCGTGCTATACTCGTCGATGCTCAGCGGATAGTACGCTTCCTGGTACTCGGCCGGAACCGTCCGGAACAGCGGCCACCACGAGTGACCATCTAGGCCGTCGCCACCGGGGCGAGCCGGAATCCCGCCGTAGAGAATTTCAAGCATCTGAAAGTCATTGCCCTCAGAGTCGGTTCCCGCGTACACTAGGTTCGGAGAGGTGCCGTAACTACCGGCGACCGAGAAGCCGTCGATGAGTTTCGAGAACGTCGCCTGCAGCACGTCGAACTGGCGGGCCATCATCGGCAGGCGGTTCCCCAGTGCGGCCGGGAACTCCGGCTGGATAACCGACCCTTCAGGCAGTGTGACCTCGAAGAGATCGTAATAGCCGTCGTTGAACGTCAACAGTGGGTCGAAGGCCATGATGAGAAACACCCCAGTGAACATCTTGAACATCTTTTCGTTCAACAGGAAGTTCACTGTCCCCGGCACCTGAGCGTCGGTCCCTGTCCAATCGAGATGCACCGTCTCGCCCTCGCGGTAGATTTCCAGATGAAGCTTGATGGGCCCGTTCCCCAGTCCGTCATCATCAACGTAATCCTCGAACGTGTAGCGTTCTCCCTCGGGAACGAACTCGTGAATGAGGTCGATCATCCCGTCGCGAGTGCGATCGAGGATGGCATCGCACGCGGCCATATACGTTTCTTTGCCGAAGCGGTCACAGAGTTCATGGATGCGTTCTTCGGCCGCCTTGGTTCCCGCAGCGAGTGCCTTGATGTCCGCTTCCGCGTGTTCGGGTAATCGCGTGTTGTGTGCGAACGTCTGGAGCAGTTCGTTGTCGAAGGTACCCTCCTTGTACAATTTGACCGGCGGCAGACGCATCCCTTCCTCGAAGATGGTCGTCGCCTGGACGGGCATGCTCCCAGGTGTTTTGCCCCCGACGTCCATCAGGTTCCCCCACTGACTGGAGAACCCAACAAGGTCGTCGTCGTAGAAGATGGGTCGCAACAGAAGCATATCGGGAGTGTGCGACATCGCGCCAGCACACATATACGGGTCGTTCGTCGCGATGACGTCACCGGCAGCGAGGTCTTCGTGGTCGAACGGCGAGTTCTCGATGATGGTGTCGATCGCAGAGCCGAATTGACCCATGACCATCCGCCCCTTCGCATCGGCGATAAGGGGGAACTGGTCGGACTGTTCGCGGATGACCGGACTGATAGCCGTCGTCTCAACGACTCGGTCCATCTCCTCACGCGTGTTTGCCAGCGTACTCTCGATGATGTCAAGCGTCGTCGTATCGACATCGTGCTCACCGACGAAGTCAGGCGTTTCACTGGTCATTGATCATCACCTCGGGTAATCTCGAGGTTCGCATACTGATCGGTCGTCGCCGTGTACGCCGGTTGAATGATAATCGTTGAGTCGTCCTCAACGACAATCGCCGGCCCGACGATTTCGTTGCCCGGAGCCAGTTCAGTTCGGTCGTAGATCGGCGTCTCATGATAGCTTCCATTGAAGTACACCTCGTTTGTGTCCACCTGCGCACCGCTCGGATCGCTGTCTCCCAGCTCTGTCGCCTCAATAGAGACCCCCTCAATGCTACCTTTGCCGATGACGCGGAGATTGGCGATCTCTAGGGGGGCGTCGAGTGAGAATCCGAACTGCCGGTCGTGTCTGGTTTCGAAATCATCTTTGATCTCGGTGAGGTCAGTGTCACTCTGCAGGTTATTGATATCGACCGGGATGGACATCTGGATGTCCTGCCGGAAGTAGCGACAGTCGGCGTAATACTCGAAGCCGTGATTCTCTGTGGCGACTCCTTCGGACTCGAGCCAGTCGGCTGCATCCGACTGCAGAGCCCGAAACTCTGCGTGGACATCCGTACCGTCGACATCCTCGTCAGTCTCTAAGTAGGTCTCAGAGAACTCGTTCTGGACATCTGAGGTGAGGAAGCCGAACGCAGACATGACACCGGGGCCTGGTGGGATGATGAGCGGGTCTGCACCCATCACGTCCAAGAGAGCGTTCGCATGCATTGGGCCAGCGCCGCCGAACGCGACGAGACCGAAGTCGCGGGGATCATACCCGCGTTCGACCGAGACGACGCGGAGAGCACCATACATATTCTCGTTGACAATGTCGAGGATCGCCTGTGCAGCCTCCTCGATCGAACTGTCGCGCTGCTCGGCGATCCCGGAAATCGCCTCACGGGCGGCCTCGTGGTCGAGGTCCATCTTCCCGCCGAGCTGGACCATCGGCGGAATCCGACCAAGAACGACGTTGGCGTCCGTTACAGTCGGCTCCTCGCCTCCTTGACCGTAGCAGGCCGGGCCAGGATCGGCCCCGGCACTCTCCGGTCCGACCTGTAATGCGCCACTGAGCTGGACTCGAGCGATCGACCCACCCCCTGCGCCGACGGTGTTCACATCAACCGAGCGGGATTTGAACTCCCGGTAGCCCACCTTCGTCTGGCGAGTCGTTCCAGGTGTTCCATCTTCAACCAGTGAGACGTCCGTCGACGTCCCACCCATATCGAGCGTCAGGACGTCAGGAACATCCTTCTTCGACGCGATGGTCGCCGCCCCGACAACGCCTCCGCTCGGCCCAGAGAGTGCAAGTTCGACCGGACGACGCTTAGCCGCCGTCGAGCTCATCAACCCCCCATCTGACCGGACGACATTCATTTTCGCAGTCGAGCCGGCATCCTCAAGCGATGCGTCGAGGTCCTCAAGATATCGGATAACTTGCGGGCGAGCGTAATCGTTGATAACCGTCGTCAGGGTTCGCTCGTACTCGCCGTACTCAGGGACGATCTCCGACGAGATGGACACCGGCAGCTCCGGAGCTTCAGACTCGATGATTTCGCGGACACGCTCTTCATGTGCCGGGTTGAGATACGAATTGAGTAGGGCGACAGTCACCGCCTCTACACCGGCCGCCTGCAGTTCCTGAACGGCCGTGCGAACCGCCGCTTCATCGAGTGATTGAGTTTCCTCGCCGCTTGGTGAATTTATTTTGCCTTCCACCCCTCGCGTGTCGATAAGGTCCGCAAGGGGATCGGGTTTCTCCATCCCAATCCACCCGTACAACGGCCCCGGCGTCCACGCCCGTGCCAAGTGGAGGATATCTTCGTGACCTGCAGTGGTAATGAGTCCTACACGAGAGCCGGTCTCCTCGAGTAGCATGTTCGTCACAACTGTCGTTCCGTGAAACAACAGGTCAAGTTCGCCAACCGACGTGTTGGCTTTCGTTGTCGCCTCCTCGATACCCCGCAAGACACCCTCTGATGGATTCGTCGGCGTCGAGAGGACCTTATCGATCGTTAGTTCGTGTGTGTCCTCATCGAACACGATTACGTCAGTGAAGGTTCCACCGACATCCACACCCAGATTGTATGTCATATGATAACGCGTAGGAAAGACCAATCCGCATTGAGGCGTAAGCATTCCCCCAACAGCTGTTGGGAGTTTTTATACTAGGGCACCAACTGGAACAGATCGCTTGCTGTCTCTCGGTCCGTTCACGACCATCTAGGCTAGTGGCTTCACTTAATCGTCGTCTTGAAATCGGATTTTTGCTGCACGGGTTGTCACTCGGTATGCACTCACATACCTTTTTGATCCGGTCTCACATACATCAAGAAGAGAAGCGAGGATGTTCACTGCTACTATCCATTTCACCCAGCAGCGAGATTGTATCCTCCGAGAGCTCACGGCCGATATCAACACGCCCGTGCCAATCGAGATCGAAGAGATCCGGAACGGTTCCGTGACGTTCGTCCTCCGCGCCGGCATCCACGCCGATACGTTCCAAGCGGCCCTCGAATCCGCTGGCCACGTCGAGTACGTCGACCGGCTCGACGATACGAATCTTCTCGTGACTAAGCCGTCGTGTGGTGCCTACTCGGCAATTTATCAAAACCACGGGACGCTCCGCCGCTCGAACACGGTAAGTGGTCGCCACCGCGAGTACAACGTCCTCGTGTTCCGACGTGAAGACCTGAAAGCCATTATCGACGACCTCGAACAGTTCGGAACCGTCACACTCGGAAAGCTCGAGGAGTTCACTGAAACGACCAAGTCGCCGCTAACTGATCGCCAGCGGGATGTCATCACCAAGGCACTCACTCACGGATACTACGACTGGCCACGGAAAATCAACAATGAAGCCCTCGCAGAGAAACTGGATATCAGCCGTGCGACATTGCATGAGCACCTCCGAAAGGCCGAACAGAAACTGGTGTCGGTGGGGCTCGCGAATGAGTCGTCATTGCCGGACCAGATTCAGCCCGACTCAGCAGCGCCCGATCTGATGGACGGCGGCCCCAGATGATCAGTATCAGGGAGGGGGGTCTACCACGGAAATGACCAGAAATTAGGTACAAAGGCCCTCCTCACGGAACAAGCAAAGCGAGAGAGTGGAAAGGAGACACAGCATTCACGAGACTGGCTCTCGCGCACGAACAAGACAGGTGAACCACCTCGAGGTCAAGTGGTTCGAGAGACCGTCTGTCTCTCGTCATCACAAAAGGGCAGGCCGCTTCGGACGGCCCCGAGGCGCTCGATCCGCTCAGTCTGTAGACTATTCAAAAAGAAAGTGTTATTAACATCATTTAATTTAAATGCCAGTAGTTCTATGTGTTTCGCGTTACTATGGGTCACTCATCAGGAGATGAGCCGGGGGCACCGACTGATCTTTTGATCAACATTATCGAGACGCTCGAAGCGCAGGGGCTCGATCGAGAAGAGTTCCAATTGCACGACTACATTGACGTCGATGCACTTGAGCAGATTTTGTACTCGTCGACCGAAGAGGTAGAAATACAGTTCACGGTAGAAGAAATCCGGCTCGCAGTGACACCGGAAAGTGTGGCTCTGTTGAAATCCTATTCCTCAGACATATTGTCGTCTGAAACAGCCGGTCGATGGAAGCTGCCTACTATACGAGGAGTGGCAATTCACTTGGATTTCTTCGAGACGGTCAGATTCGTGTGATTGGGAGTACCGATGCCAATGATGCTGTGGCTGAATGCTTATGATTGTGGGACTTATTGGCTGAATAAATGCCGTCGATTCCACCAGAATGGGGTGAGCCGGATTCTCGGCTAGGCGTCTATTATGACATCCTTTGGATAGGGCTAGCTGTTGTGGGGATCGTCGTGCTCACGTCTTGGGAAGTATTCTCAATTACCGTCTCGACTACGCCACAACGACTTGTTGGCGCAACGATTATCGGAGGGACTCTCGGAGTTGCTGTGACGTACGGCTCGTTCGTGAGTGAGCGGACCCAACAATTCTGGGAAGATTCTCGCATTCGGTTCGCTAGCCTCTTCATACTCATCATGGGTGTCCAACTCGGACTTTATGTCGCCCCCGCGTGGACAGTACTTACGCTGCTAGCGTCGTTTCTTACGCTCGTACCACTTCGCGTCGCAATGGCTCTGTTGAAATCCTATTGTTCAGACATTTTATTGCTTGAAACGTCCGGTCGCTGAAGGGTGCGAATACGACATAGAACACCTGTATTGGAAGTGGCCGAACCTCGACTGACCAGTTCAGTCTCC
>Ga0208138_100710_pt1 | contig 11756 bp, 9 predicted proteins | sample AntRauMetaRauer3_FD_184786 | JGI IMG/M metagenome (GOLD analysis project Ga0208138, IMG submission 184786) | Saline lake microbial communities from Rauer Lake, Antarctica, in enrichment culture - Antartic Rauer Lake 3 Metagenome Rauer3 (SPAdes)... ...
GTGGAGCGCCGGTTCCGCCGGCAACGGGAACACGGAAGGGCTGGTCGGCCTCGCCACCCTCCGCGAGGGCGGGATGTTCGAAGCGGACGACGACCACCTCGTGATCGGCACGGCCGGCCACGTCGATCACGGGAAGTCGACGCTCGTCGGGACCCTCGTCACCGGCCGAGCCGACGACGGGCAGGGCGGCACGCGCGGCTTCCTCGACGTCCAGCCTCACGAGATCGAACGGGGCCTCTCCGCCGACCTCTCGTACGCCGTGTACGGCTTCGACGATAACGGCGACGAGCCGATCCGGATGGACAACCCGCACCGCAAGTCCGACCGCGCGCAGATCGTCGAGGAGGCCGATCGACTCGTCTCCTTCGTCGACACGGTTGGCCACGAGCCGTGGCTCCGAACGACGATCCGCGGGCTCGTCGGCCAGAAGCTCGACTACGGGCTCCTCGTCGTCGCCGCGGACGACGGGCCGACGAAGACGACCCGCGAGCATCTCGGGATCCTGTTAGCGACCGAGCTACCGACGATCGTCGCGATCACGAAGACGGACGCCGTGAGCGACGAGCGGCTCGCCGAGGTCGAACGCGAGGTGGAGTCGACGCTCCGGGACGCCGGACAGACCCCCCTCCTCGTCGACCGCCACGGGATCGACACGGCGGTCGCAGAGGTCGGGGACGGCGTCGTCCCGCTCCTTCGAACCAGCGCGGTGACGAAAGAGGGGATCGGGATACTCGACCGACTGTTCGAGACACTCCCAAAGCGAGCAACCCCGGAGCGCGAGACGTTCCGGATGTACGTCGACCGGAGCTACAAGGTGACCGGCGTCGGCGCGGTGGCGTCCGGCACCGTCAACTCCGGTACCGTGGAGCGGGGCGACGAACTCCTCTTGGGGCCGATGGCCGACGGCTCCTTCCGCGAGGTGGAGGTGCGCTCGATCGAGATGCACTACCACCGGGTCGACAAAGCGACCGCCGGCCGGATCGTCGGGATCGCGTTGAAGGGCGTCGACGAGTCGGAGATCGAACGCGGGATGGCGCTCGTGCCCCGCGACAGCGACCCCGAGCCGGTCCGCGAGTTCGAGGCCGAGGTGATGGTGTTGAACCATCCGACGCGGATACAGGAGGGGTACGAGCCGGTCGTCCACGTTGAGACCGTCTCGGAGGCGGCCGTCTTCGCCCCCGAGGGCGGGCGGCTTCTCCCCGGTGACACCGGCCGAACGACGGTCCGGTTCAAGTTCCGTCCGTATCTCATCGAGGAGGGCCAGCGGTTCGTCTTCCGGGAGGGGTCGAGCAAGGGCGTCGGAACCGTTCGGGACGTGGAGTGACGAGGGGAGCGAGCCGCTGATCGGAAAGCGACCTACGCGTCGGCCCCGATCAACGGTTCGATCGCCTCGTGGCGTATCGTACCGAGGTGCGTTCCATCGATTCGCTTCAGATGCGTGTCGAGGACATCGCGCTCGCGCGCTTCGGCGACCATCGCGGTCGCCTCGGTGGGGTCGTAGTAGCTCGCGAACAGCAGCGCGCGCGACGCCGACTCGTCGAGGAGTTCGACGACGAGGAACGCGTTTCCGTCGACTGTCGACCGGTACGCCTCGTATCGGGTCACCTCAAGCGTGGAGAGCACGTCGGCCACGTCGTCGGCGTGGTTGTCGGGAACCACGTGGACAAATCCGAACCGCTCGGGGTCGTCACCCATGTCCGGTGTCACGGTATCGGTGTGGAGCGTCGTCGCCGTGACGACCTCGAACCCGTCCGATCGGCGCTCGTCGGCGAGCAGTTGCATCTCCTCGTTGGTCTGTGTCCAGCCCTCCTTCCGAACGGACGCCCCGCTCGCGAGTCGCTGGAGTCGCTCGTCGTCGCGGTCGTTTCCGGTATCAGGCACGTCTATCGGTTCTGCGGTCGGCAGTAAAACACTTTTCGGGAGAGACGGCTCAGACGACGCCGAACCGGACCTCCAGTAGGTACGATGCGAGCAGCACGAGAACGCTTCCGAGAAAGAGCTTCCCGGCCGGCGTCACACGCTTCAATGGCGGCGCCGGGGGGAGCCAGCGCGACGGCGGAAGCGAACGCACGACCCGCTGAAACCGCGTCCGGTCCGGGACCTTCGGGATCGAACCGTCGTCGACCGTCACCCCGTCGAAACCGTCCGGTTCGACATCGCTCGGCGACCGCGGCCACAGTCGCGCCGTCGCGTACGCCATCATCCCGAGCCCCGCCAGAAACAGGATCACCTTGACGCGGGCGAACCCCCCGCCAGTGGCGATACCGAGGACGAACGCGCCGAGTCCGACGAGCACCGCGACCGTCACGGCGTACGTCGTCGCGTGCGCCGCCACGAGGAAGGCGACACGCAGGCGGGCGACAACCGAGCCGTCGGCGGGAGACATCTCAGTCGTGTCTGGCGTCAATGACCGTCTTCGGGTCTCGGTACTCGGAAGCGTGACGGTGACAGAGGCTCTGTCGGCCGGTGTCGCCGACGGCGTGAGCGTCGGGCGCCTCCGACTCGCAGATCCCGCCGAACGCGTCGTCGAGCACGTCCAGCGCACGCGACTCGTCGTTCTCTCGGGCGTACGTCGCCACGTCGGCGAGAACCGACTCGGCGTCGTCCGGAAGATCGTGGTCGTCGAACAGCTCCGCGTACACCTCGTCGACCGTGTCGAACTCGGCGTCGCGGCCCAGCAACTCGCGGATCCGGTCGGTGACTGACTGCTCCGCGCGCTCGCGCTCGCGGAGCACCTCTCCCAGGGTGCTGATCGACGACCACACCGCGTCGTCGAGGTCCTCGTACTCCTCGGGCCGGATCCGCGCCGGACAGCGGGTGCTGAACGGACAGCCGCTCGGTGGGTACCGCGGGTTCGGCGGCGTCCCCTGGAGCGTGAGCCGGCTCTTCTCGATGGTCGGGTCGGGCTCCGGAATCGCCGAGAGCAACGCGTGGGTGTACGGGTTTGCCGGGTCGGTGAATAGCTCCTCCGTCGAACCGATCTCCATCACGTTACCGAGGTACATCACCGCAACGCGGTCGCAGATGTGGCGCACCACCGAGAGGTCGTGTGCGATGAACAGGTAGGTCAGTCCGAACTCTTCCTGTAAGTCCTCTAAGAGGTTGATGACCTCGGCCTGGACACTCACGTCGAGCGCCGACACGGGCTCGTCGAGCACGATGAACTCGGGTTCCAGCGCCAGCGTCCGAGCGATACCGACGCGCTGGCGCTGCCCGCCCGAGAACTGGTGCGGGTACCGGTAGTAGTGTTCGGGGCGGAGCCCGACGGTGTCGAGAAGCTCCTTGACTCGCTTTCTGCGGTCGCGCGGCGTCTGCCACTCGTACACGTCGAGCGGTTCCTGGACGATCTCACCGACCGTCATTCGGTCGTTGAGACTCGAGTCCGGGTCCTGGAACACGATCTGTGCGTCCCGGCGCCACGAACGGAGATCGGCACCGCTGAGCTCGGTGACATCGCGTCCCTCGAACCGTATCTCCCCGCCGGTCGGGTCCTCCAACTGGAGCAGCGTCCGACCGAGCGTCGTCTTCCCGCAGCCGGACTCGCCGACCACTCCGAGCGTCTCGCCCCGCTGGATGTCGAACGAAACTCCGTCAACCGCCTTCACCGGCGGGTCACCGAAGAGACGGTCACCCTCGTAATACGTCCGGAGGTTCCGGACCTCGACGAGCGTGTCGTCCGGACGGTCGCCCGCGTCCGCGGTCGGTTCGGTTGATCGCTCGGTCGACGCGTCCGTCGGTTCAGTCGTCTCGTGTTGGTGTGCTGTGTCGCTCATCGGTCACCTCCGTCGTGCATCCGGTCGTCGTGACCCTCGACCGCCTCCGTCCGATCCATGTCTTCGGGATACAACAGACACGCCGCGGTGTGGTCCGACGCGTCGCCGTCGACGGAGACGGGCTCGGGGTGGACCTGCTCGCAGGCGTCGAACGCCTCCGGACACCGAGGGGCGAATCGACAGTACGTCGCCGGCTCGTTCGGCGTGGGGACGTTCCCCTCGATCGTCTCCAGTCGGTCCCCGCTCTGGCGGCCGGGTATCGATCGGAGTAACCCCTGCGTGTACGGGTGTTTCGGCGACTCGAACAGCGGTTCGACGGTCGCCGTCTCCACGACCTCACCGGCGTACATCACGTTCACGCGGTCAGAGACCTCGGCGATCACGCCCATATCGTGGGTGATGAACATCACCGCGAGATCCCGCTCTGCCTGCAGATCCTCGATCAGGTCGAGGATCTGCGCCTGGATCGTCACGTCGAGCGCGGTCGTCGGCTCGTCGCAGATCAGCACTTCGGGGTCGCAGGCGAGCGCCATCGCGATGACGGCGCGCTGTCGCATTCCGCCGGAGAACTGGTGGGGGTACTCGTCGACACGCCGTCGAGCGTCGGGGATGCCGACCGCCTCCAGCAGGTCGACGGCCTCGCGGGTCGCGGCCTGCCCGGAGAGCCCCTGGTGGAGCGAGAGCGCCTCCTCGATCTGGTTGCCGACCGTGTACACCGGATTGAGGCTCGTCAGGGGATCCTGAAACACCATCGCGACCTTGTTCCCGCGGATGGCTCGCTGCGCCTCGCCATCGAGCGCCGTCAGCTCGATAAATCCGTCAGTGATCGTCTCCGGGTCCGCCGGATCGCCGTCGGTGACGAACACGCAGTCGCCCGCGTCCGAGAGGCCGAGCGCCTCGCCGTAGCCGGCCGCGAGGAAGTCGACGACGGTCGCCGCTTCTCGGGTGTCGAGTCCGAGGTCGTCGGGCGTGACCGTCACATCCTGGTGATCGAACAGCGACGCGGGGTCGACATCTCCCGCAACGCGTTCGACATCGACGGTGCGACCGGGGAACTCCGCGGCGAACTCTCGAACCGTGGACAGTTCGGTGAACCGGACGCTCGATCCGTCAAGTACCCGGCCGGGAGACTCGATGAGCCCCATTATCGAGCGGGCGGTGACGCTCTTTCCGGACCCGCTCTCGCCGACGATTCCGACGGTGTCACCGGGAGTGAGATCGAAGCTCACGCCGTCGACGGCGCGGATCGTCTCCTTGTCGGTGAAGAAGGCCGTTCGAAGGTTCCGTACCGAGACGATCGGCTCCTCGGGCATCACGCACCACCCCCGGTGGTCGCCGCGTCTCCACTGCCGACGTCGCTCTCGGGGTCGATGGCGTCGCGGATGCCGTCACCCAGCGCGTTGAATCCCATAACGACGAAGACGATGAACACGCCGGGGATCGTCGCGATGTGCCACGACTGGGTCGAGATGTACGAGCGTCCCTCGCTCACCATCCGACCCCACTCCGGCGTCGGGGGGTTGACCCCGAGCCCGAGGAACGAGAGCGCCGCCGTGGCGATGATGATACCGCCGAGCAGCAGCGACGCGTAGATCATGATGTAGCCGGCGATGTACGGCGTCATGTGTTTCCGCATGGTCTGGAACGGGCTCTGGCCGTAGCTCTTCGCGGCGTCGACCCACTCCTGCTCGGCGACCTGCAGCGAGGGCCCGCGTATCGACCGCCAGAGGCCGGGCCAGTAGACGAACGCGAATATCAACGCCAACAGGAGTCCGCCGTCGTACACCGCAGCTATCGGGTGGTTCGCCTCTTGGAACACCACCGACAACAACAGCACCATCAGGAACGCCGGGACGGAGATAATCGTGTCACTGGTTATCACCGTGAGGACATCGACCACCCCTTTGTAGTACGCGGTGATCAGCGACATCCCCAGCGCGATACTCGTCGCGAGTCCGATCGCCGTGAGGCTGATCACCAGCGACGTTCTGGCCCCGAACACGAGGAATGTGAACAGGTCCTTCCCGTCTTGGTTCGTCCCGAACGGCGCCCAGCGGTTGTAGTTGTCGTAGCTCATCGGGCCGACGGTGGCGTCACCGCCCTGCGAGCGGCTGTCGAGGTTTGCCGTCCCGTGCGAGACGGTGACGACCTCGTCGCCGTCAAGATACTCGAACTCGTTTTCGTACGGACTGAAGAGGTTTTCCTCGGCGGTCGTCGGGCCGAGCGCGGGCGCCCACACCGCCATCACGACGAACGAGAAGACGATGACGAGCCCGAGGATTCCCCAGTAGTGGTTCCGGAAGCGATTGACGCTGTCGTCGCGGGGCGTCCAGTCGGCCTCGCGGTAGTGCTCGCGGAAGATCTGGTATCCGACCCACGCCCACGCGAGCGCGATGAAGGCGTACGCGTAGACGACCGCAACGCGGACGGCCCACGCCGCCGCCGGCGAGAGGCCGAGGAACGTGTCGTCCCAGCCGCCTTCGGGAAGCCGGTGGCCCTGGTTCGGGATGACCTCCCGGCTCGTGATCGTCGGGAGCGACGACAGGGAGTCGAGCACGCCCGAGAGCGCCGCGACGAGCCCATCGACGAGCGCGCCGACCGGCGTCGCGACGACGAGCACGGTGACGACACCGAGGCCGGCCGCGACCAGCATCCGTTCGAGGAGATCGTCGGCCTCGCTACTGCGTTCGAGCCCGAAGGTCTTCACAAGCGACACCGGAACGAGGAACGCCTTGACCGGGACGGCGACGAGCAACAACAGCACGGCCGCCGTGAGAACGAAGGCGACATCGCCGGCGAGGGGGCCGAGCGTGCCGGCCACGTTCCCCTCGACCCACGCTGGACCGACCGCGACGCCGCCGATGACGAACGCGGCGACCTCGCCCATGGCCCGCAATCCTCCGGCGAACCGGCCGATTTCGAGCGCAAGGAGAGTCGCGACCCCGAGGAGCCACAGCAGGGCCGGCCGCGGGTTCGCTTCGACGCGCTCGCGCAGCGTCGTCTCGTCGCCGTCGACTGACGCGCCGGGCTCCGCCGTCGGGCCGTCGTGTGCGACGCTCATTGGTCGTACCCCACTCTCGGATCAAGTATCGTGTACAGGAGGTCCTGGAAGATGTTCATGAGGATGATTATCAGCGTAAAGATGAAGATGAGCGACCCTGCCAGCGGGAGGTCGGCCTGATAGGCCGCGTTGAAGAACAGCGACCCGATACCGTTGATGCCGAAGATGACCTCAACGATGACCGACCCGCCGATGAGCAGGAACGCCTCGTTAGTGATGATCGGGACGAGGGGGATCAACGCGTTCCGGAAGACGTGCTTCCAGACGATGACGCGCTCGGAGAGCCCCTTCGCCCGTGCCGTTTCCACGTAGTTGGAGTTGATCGTCTCGAGCACCGCGGTGCGGCCGATCCGGAGCTCGGACGCCATCGAGGCGGAGCCGAGCACGATGGCCGGCGGGAGGATGACCTTGACCGCGACGAGGAAAATACTGAGATCGAAGTAGAATCCCGCCGGGATAGTCATCCCGAGTACCGACGCCCAGTCGGTGACGCCGATGAAGTTCGTCGGCGGCGGCCCGATCAGGCTCTCGACGTTCGGGCCGATCGTGTACCAGTCGAAGCCGAGGAACCCGCCGCCGTCCGTCTGTCGGAGAACGGCCAGCGCCATGATCGCGAGCCAGAAGTTGGGCATCGCGAGCCAGACGATTCCACCGAAGGAGGCGACGTAATCGCCCCAGCTGTTCGGGTTCAGGCCGGCGTAGAAACCGAGCGGGATCCCGATGAAAAGCGGCAACAGGACCGACCAGAAGCCGAGCCAGAGGGTACGCGGGGCGTAGCTGAGGAGGAGCTCGTTCGTCGTCCGCCCCGGCTGGATCACCCATGACTGACCCAGATCGAAGGTCAACAGCCCCCACATAAAGTCGAGGTACTGCCGCCAGAGGGGTTCGTTGAGTCCGAGCTGTTCGCGTATCTGTGCCGTCTGTGCCCCGCTCGATTCCGGGCCAAGCAAGGCGGCGACCGGATCGAGCGGTCCCATCCGGAGGATGATGAAGATGAGCGACATCACCAAGAACAGGACGGGGATAGACAGGAGGAGCCGTTTAATGAAGTATCGCCAGCGGCTCATGGACGGAAGTGTGTGAACGAGGGGCTCATTGCACTAATCTAGCGTAAGTGGTGGGGGGGTAATATGTGTCGTGGTTTTTGCCGGAAAACGACCGTAACACGGGGGGGAGGTGATCCGCCCCAAGATTGCTCGACGCTTACTGATCGAGCGTGGTCTGGTTGTACTTCTGGTAATGCGGGCCGAGTGCGCCGGTCGGCGCGACATCGACGTAGTCGTACCAGAAGCGCTCGGTGAGCCCGTGGTACAGCGGCAGCATGATCATGTCGTCGCGGCGGGCCTCCTCGATGTCGACGAACGCCTCCGTCCGGATGTCCTCCGCGTCCGGGTCCGGGTTGTTCTCGAACCGCTCCCAGGCGTCCTGGGCCTTCTGGACGTTCTCGGAGTCAGATGCCTGCCAGTCGAGGTAGTAGCCGTCCGCGTCGGTCGGGATAAGGTCGGTGTTCGTGTTCTCCGGCTCGAAGCCGAACAGCCCGTACGCCGGGTCGCTCCAGCTCCAGATCCAGCCGAGACTGTAGAACTGAAGGGTACCCTCTTCACCGCGGCTGATGAGGGTGTTGAACGGCGACGTCTCGAGCGTGAGCTCGATGCCGAGCCCAGAGAGCTTGTCGCGGGTCAGTCGACCGAACTGCTCGAACGCCTGGCTCTCGTAGGTCGTCAGAGTCAGCTCGAACGGGTCGTCTTCCGTGTACCCGTCCTCTTCGAGGACCTGCTGGGCGCTGTCCCGGTCGGTCTCGTTCATACCGTACGGGAACGCGTCGGCGAACTCCTGGTACCCCTCAGGGCCCTCGGGCCAGACGCCCGGCGGCAGGAAGCTGAACGCCTCCTGACCGCGCCCTTCGAAGACCTCGTTGACGAGCTCCTCGTGGTTGGTGACGTACGCGATGGCGCGGCGGACCGAACGTGGGGTTTGTGCCGCGTTGAAGCCGACGTAGAAGGTACTCAGCTCCGAGACGCCGATGTAGTTGACCTCGTCACCGTTCTCGAGCGGGCCGTAGGTTCCCGCCTGACGGCCGCGGTCGTCGGCCTCGGCGTCGATGTTGCCCTGTTCGTAGAACGGGGTCGGAATCGGGAAGATGTCCGCGTTCCGCTCGTTGACGTACGTCCAGATGGCGTCGTCGTCCTCGAGGATCTGCCAGTGAACGGCGTCGAGCGAGGCCGTCTCACCGTGGTAATCGTCGTACCGGGTGACGCGAACCTCGGTGCCGGACTCCCACACGTCGAACTCGAACGGACCGGTTCCGGCGGCGGACTCGGTCGCGAACGTGGACTGCTCGACCTCGCCGTCGTATCCCTCGACGTCGCCGACGTAGCCTTCCGGAATCACTGCGAAAGAGTCGTACGTCAGGATGTCGAACGCGGCCGGGGCGGGGGATTCCAACGTGACCGAGAACGTGCGGTCGTCGATGACCTCGATCGCCTCGGAGTCAGGGACGACCCCGGCGGGGCCGACGCCGTCCTCCTCGCTCGTTTCGGCCGAGACGTTGAGGAACCCGGAGCCGAGCAGGAAGTTGGAGCGCTGGCTCTCGGAGGATTCGGCGAGACGCCGCCACGCGTATTTGAAGTCGTCAGCGGTCAGCGAGTCGCCGTTGTGGAACGTCGCCTCCTTGATCGTGAACGTATGGGTCAGGAGGTCATCGGAGATCTCGGCGGACTCGAGCAGAACGTTCTCCACTTCGGGGACACCGTTGGGATAGGTGACGAGCCCTTCGTAGAGCTGGCGAATGACCGACGCGGACGCCGTGTCGGTGGACTCGATGGGGTCGATCGTCGAGACGCTGGAGTTGATGAGGTTGAGCTCGTTGGCCGCCTCGTCACCGCCGTCCTCTCCGTCACTGCCGTCGTCGGTCGTGTTGCCGTCGTCGCCGTCGCTGCTGTTGTTACCGTCGTTACCGTCCTCGGGCGCCTCGCCCGAACAGCCCGCGATGGCAACAGTCGCAGCGGCACCGCCGGTCGCTTGAAGGAGTCGTCTCCGAGAAAGTTCGGTTTCGTTTGGCATACTTGCTCATAGCAGAACGTATAGGATAAAAGTCCTTTTATTATCGAACGCCGTTGCGCGATTAGGATGTTCTAGATAAAATACACAATAATGGTAATCTTTTCTGAAAAATACGGGTTAGAGTATACATACCTGTGTAATAATTGCCGTTAACGATGAACGAGTTAGTAGTTCTCGCAATTGTCTGTGGCCCAGACAGTCGTTCTACGGCGCGGAGCGGGTCGCGTGCTCGGTCACGTCGCCTCACCGCCTTCGACCGAGACGAGTTCCATCAACGGGTACCCGTCGCGCAGCACCATCTGCGTGCGGACGGTGACGCCTTCGTAGGAAATCCGCATCTCGACGTCCATCAGCGACCCGGTCAGTTCCGTGTACCCGTTCTCGTGGTCGATCGCCTCTGCGACGCGGTCGTCGTGGATCTCGACGGTCACCGACTCGCAGAACGGCTGGTTTTCGATCGCCTCCGCCATCGCCGCCTCCAGACTGCGGGTGCTCGCCGGGCTGACCGGTGTTCCCGCGAACTGGTGGTACAGCGAGCCGAACTTGATCCCGGCTTCGAAACACGCCTGCTGGGCGTCGGTTGCCATAGCCGAACTCCGGCGGCGGCGGGGAAAGAACGTTCGGAGGCCGAGCAGATGACGGCGACCGCAGCGCGTCGACGACGAACGGAAGGCGTTAGGTCCGCCGGACGGAACCGAGGGACATGAATACGCTTCGCGTGACGAGCGGACGGGTGCTCCGTCCCGACGGCCGCGTGACCGAGTCGGACGTGACGATCGACCGCGACGCCGGGACGATCGTCGCGGTGGGCGACGAGACGGTGAGCGACGCCGAAGCGGGGAGCGACGCCGAAGTCGCGAGCAGCGGGGAGACCCTGGACGCGTCCGGCTCGCTCGTGATCCCCGGGCTCGTCAACGCGCACACGCACGTCGCGATGACGCTCCTTCGGGGATACGCCGACGACAAGCCGCTCGACCCGTGGCTACGGGAGGACATCTGGCCCGCCGAGGCCGAACTCACACCGAGGCGGGCGCCGAGCTCGGCGTCGTCGAGATGATCCGGTCGGGGACGACCGCGTTCGCGGACATGTACTTCGCGATGGACCGCGTCGCGGACGTGGTCGATCGCGCGGGCCTGCGGGCGCGCCTTGGCCACGGTGTCGTCACGGTCGGGAAGGACGCCGAGGACGCTCGCGCCGACGTCGAGGAGAGTCTCGCGGTCGCCCGCGAACTCGACGGCGCCGCCGACGGGCGGATCCGGACCGCCTTCATGCCGCATTCGCTGACGACGGTCGGTGAGGGGTTCCTCCGCGAGGGCGTCGCGGAGGCGCGCGAGGCGGGCGTCCCGATTCACCTCCACGCGAACGAGACGGATGAGGAGGTCGGCCCCATCGTCGACGAGCGCGGGGAGCGACCGATCGCGTACGCGCAGGATCTCGACGCGCTCGGGGAAGACGACTTCTTCGCGCACGGCGTCCACCTCGACGGCTCGGAGATCGACCGGCTCGCCGACGCGGGCACCGCGATCGTTCACTGCCCGGCCTCGAACATGAAGCTCGCCAGCGGGATGGCCCCGGTACAGCGACTTCGTGACGCGGGCGTCACGGTCGCGCTCGGCACCGATGGGGCGGCCTCGAACAACGACCTCGACGTGTTCGACGAGATGCGCGACGCCGCCATGCTCGGGAAGCTCGCTGCGGACGACGCCACCGCGGTGCCCGCCGAGGCGGTCGTGGAGATGGCGACCGCTGGAGGGGCCGAGGCCCTCTCCCTCCCCGGCGGTCGGATCGAGCCGGGCGCGGCCGCCGACCTCGCGGTCGTCGATCTCGACGCCCCGCACCTGACGCCAGTCCACGACCC
>Ga0208138_100712_pt1 | contig 11726 bp, 13 predicted proteins | sample AntRauMetaRauer3_FD_184786 | JGI IMG/M metagenome (GOLD analysis project Ga0208138, IMG submission 184786) | Saline lake microbial communities from Rauer Lake, Antarctica, in enrichment culture - Antartic Rauer Lake 3 Metagenome Rauer3 (SPAdes)... ...
AGCGTGGAAAGGAAGCAGAAGGAGTGGTACATTTTGTCATGGCGGCTGATACGGTTGATTCTGGTGTAGGAGCTTGAATTATAACCGATTTTCAGCCGCCTTTTTCATGCCAGGTGCAATATCCGGGTATAGGCCAGGAAGAGGGCGAATGCCAGATGAATCGATCGGGCCTCGGTGGCATTGAAGACCCCGAAGCCCAGCATGAAGGGAATCGGCGAGGCGATCCACAGCTGGAAGAGCGACCACACCGCGGCGATGCTGACCAGCAACTTGCCCGGCATTCCGGCCGGCTTGCGTGCCCCCGAGTCGGTAGAGGCGACCATATCCTCCAGGTCGACCTCGTCACCCGGAGACCTCATCTTGTCCTCGGTCATAAGCGAGCCCTGCTCTAAGTTATCGATTGACACTGGTAATCATTCGTCAGAACCAGAGTGCGCGGCCACCTCTCCGGATGACCGCGCACTCAACACCTGGATGAGGTGATCTCAGATGCCGAAGATCACTCGATCCAGCCCTGCTCGCGATAGTAGCGTGCGGCGCCCTCATGCAGCGGGGCCGAGAGGCCGGAGCTGACCATCTCCTGCGGATCGAGATTCTCGAAGGCAGGGTGCAGACGCTTGAAGCGATCGAAGTTGTCGAAGATCGCCTTGACCGTCTGGTAGACCACTTCGTCGTCGGTGTTGCTATCGGTCACGAAGGTGGCCGCCACGCCGAAGGTGGGCACGTCGTCCGGGTTGCCCTTGTAGAGGCCACCGGGGATGACCGACGCGGAGTAGTAGGGATGCTCCTCGACGATCTGGTCGATGACCGGGCCTTCCAGCGGCACGAGGCGCGCATCGACGGTGGTGGTGGCTTCCTGCAGAGAACCGTTGGGGTGGCCGACCACATAGACCATGGCGTCGATGTTGTTGTCGGACAGGGCCGCGGCCTGCTCGGCGGCGTCCAGCTGGGAGGCCAGGGAGAAGGTATCCATGGTCCAGCCCTTGGCGTCCATGACCACTTCCATGGTGTTGCGCTGGCCGGAGCCCGGGTTGCCGATGTTGACGCGCTTGCCTTCCAGGTCGTCGAGGCCCTCGATGCCGGCATCGGCGCGGGCCAGCATGGTCAGCGGCTCGCCGTGGACACGGAAGACGGCACGCAGCTCCTCGTAGGCATCACCCTCGAAGTTGCCGGTGCCGTTGTAGGCCTGGTACTGGACGTCGGACTGCACCACACCCATGTCCAGCTCACCGGACTTGATGCCGTTGACGTTGGCCACCGACCCGCCGGTGGAGGGGGCGTTGCACTTGATGTTCGCGTCTTCCAGACGGTTCACCAGGCGGCAGACGGACTGGCCGACCACGTAGTAGACGCCGGTCTGACCGCCGGTACCGATGGTGATGAACTTCTGCTCCTGGGCCATGGCCGGCGATGCAAACATCGCGGCTCCCAGCAGCGCGCCGGAAAAGGCAACGGCGGAGAAAGCATGACGTTTCATGAACACACCTCTTGTGTTGTGAAAACGGGTTCCGTGTAGTGGCGGTCCCGATCCTGAACCGCCGACGGCTCTTAGCCGCTCCCCCCTACTTTAGCGAAAAAAGCGGTCGTATGATGAGGCCTTTTTGCTTAGGAGGGAGTCTAGACATAGCGTAGATCACACGAGCGTTAATTTTCCGCGGCGCTGTCCACGTACGGGCGGCGAGACGTTCACACGAATAGACTGAGATGAGGATCGAAAAGCAGCGGCCTGGATCCCGAATGCCAGGCCCCGCCACAGGAGACACCATGCAGATACTCGCCGGTCAGATCAGCATTCCGACGACTCGCCGTCGCGCCGACCAGCTCACCCACCTGCGCCAGCTGGCGAATCGCCTGCGTGCGGCCTGTGACGATAACGTGCCGGATCTCATCGTGCTGCCGGAGCTGGCCGCCCAGGAATACAGCGACGAGGCCTTCGCCTGCCTGGACGCGCTGGACGACGATCTCGGCGGCCCGGTGGTCGAGGCCTTCACCGATCTGGCGCGCGAACTGGGCACCGCCATCGCCTTCGGCATGGCGCGCCGCGCAGGAAGCCGCCGCCATATCAGCCAGGTGCTGGTCGGCTCCGACGGCCGCCTGGCCGGCGTCTACGACAAGCTCCACTGCGCCCAGTTCGGGGCCTCGGGCGAGGCGGCCCACTTCTCGCCCGGCGAGCAGCTGCTGGTCACCGAGATCGCCGGCTGGCGGATCGGCGTGGTCATCTGCTATGACCTGCGCTTCCCGGAACTGGCACGGCGCCTGGCCACCGAGGGGGTCGAGCTGATCCTGCATCCGGTCGCCTTCACCCGCGACTTCAGCTTCGCCAGCTGGCACGCCTTCGTCACCACCCGCGCCATGGAGAACCAGCTCTACTGGCTGAGCCTGAATCGCGCCGGCGCCGAGTGGGGTCAGTCGCTGTTCTGCCCGCCGCTGGTCGACGACGACCACCCCGCCCTTACCTTCGGCACCGGAGAGGAGTGGCAGCGGCTGACGCTGGACAAGGCGGCACTTCGCGAGGCACGCCGCCGACTGCCGCTAAGCACGGACCGTCGGGCGGACCTTGATGCCCTGCCGCTGTGGACGCCAGACTGAGAGCAGGCTAGGCAACGAAGGAGTCCCGCCATGACCGATCGCATCGAATGCCAACAGGGCGATATCGCCCACCAGGACGATATCGATACCGTGGTCAATGCCGCCAACGCCCAGCTACGCAGCGGCGGTGGTGTGGCGGGCGCCCTGCATCGGGCCGCCGGCTCGGGGCTTGCCGAGGCGTGCCGGCCGCTGGCGCCGATCCGCCCCGGCCAGGCGGTGATCACCGGGGCCTTCGAATTGCCCAACCGTCACGTGATCCACTGCCTGGGGCCGGTCTATGGCGTCGACGAGCCCGCCGACGAATTGCTCGCGGCCTGCTACCGCAATGCCCTGGAGCTTGCCGAGCGCCACGGGGTCCGCTCGATCGCCTTCCCGGCCCTCTCCGCCGGGGCCTTCGGCTACCCGCCGGCCGAGGCGGCGCGCATCGCGATCTCGACGGTGCTCACCACCCTGCCCCACTGCCCCGGCATCGAGCGCGTGCGCTTCGTGCTCTTCGATGCCACCAGCCGGGAGCTGCATCGGCGCACCCTGGCCACCCTGCAGGACGGCCAGGCCCAAGGCGACGACTGAGCGCGCCGCGGCCCCTGCTACGCGACCCTGGCCTAGACGTTGTAGCCCAGCACCCCGGGCAGCCACAGGGCGATGGCGGGGAACAGCGCCACCAGCGCCAGCGCGGCCGCCATGGCCGCCACGAACAGCAGCGCCCAGCCCACGGTCTGCTCCAGGCGGATCTTCGCCACCTCGGTGGTCACCATCAGGTTCACCGCCACCGGCGGGGTGAACTGGCCGATGGCGATGTTCATCGCCAGCAGGATGCCGAACCACACCGGGTTCCAGCCGAAGTGCTGCATTACCGGGATCAGGATCGGCATCATGATCAGGTAGATCGAGATGGCGTCGAGCACCATGCCGGCCAGCAGCACCGCCAGCATGATCAGCACCAGCAGCAGCGTGCCGTTGTCGGTGAGCCCGACGATCCACTCCGCCAGGTGACGGAAGGTGCCGAGCATGGTGCCTGCCCAGGCGAAGATGCCGGCCAGGGCGATGATCAGCATCACCACGCCGGAGATCACCGCCGCCTCGCCCAGCAGCTCCCAGAGATCCCGCCAGCGCATCTCCCGGGTCAGGAAGAGGCCGACCAGGGCGCCGTAGGTCACCGCCACCACGGCCGCCTCGGTGGGCGTGAAGAGCCCGCTGCGCAGCCCCCCGAGGATCAGCACGGGCGCGAAGAGCGCCGGCAGCGCCTGCCGGAAGCTCTCCCCCACCTGCGGGCGTGCCGCCGCACCCTCCTGGCTACCTCCTTCCCAACCATGGCGGCGCGAGACCAGCACCGCCGGCCCGAGCAGGGCCAGCCCGGCCAGGATGCCGGGGAAGAGCCCCGCCGCGAACAGCGCCCGCAGGTCGACCCCGGGCACCACGATGGAGTAGAGGATCAGCGCTACCGACGGGGGAATCAGGATCGCCGTGGAGGCCGAGGCGGCGATCAGCGTGGCCGAGAAGGGCTTGGGATAGCCGGCCCTGGTCATGCTCGGCAGCATCACCATGGCCACCGCCGCGGCATCGGCGGGACCCGAGCCGCTCATCCCGCCCATGATCATGCAGACCAGCACCGCCACCACGGCCAGGCCGCCGTGGCGCGGGCCGATCAGCGCCTGGGCGAAGCGCACCAGCCGTGCCGCCACCCCGGCCCGCTCGAAGATCAGGCCGGTCAGGATGAACAGCGGGATAGCGATCAACGGGTACTTGGCGACGCCGTTGTAGGTGTTGGTGCCGAGCGTGGCCAGCATGGCGGGCGACAGCCCGGCCAGGATGCCCACCGCGCCGCCCAGGCCCAGCGCGAAGGCCACCGGCACCCCGCTGATCAGCAGGCCCGCGAAGGCCAGCAGCATCCACAGGTCAGGACTCATCCTCGAGCCTCCCGCGCAGGCGATCCAGGGTCTGCTGCACCTGGCGCAGCATCATCAGCGCCGAGAGCAGCGGCAGCCAGGCCAGATACCACCACTGCGGCAGGCCGAGGCCCGGAGAGAGCGAGCCCCACTGGATCTCCTGCCAGGTCATCCGGGCGCCGAACCAGGTGATCAGCCCCAGTACGGCGAGGCCGCAGGCTCCCTGGAAGAGGATCAGGACACGGCGCGGCGCCGCCGGCAGGGCCCGCTCCAGCATGGCGATGCGGATGTGGCCATGGCGGCGCAGGGCCACCGAGGCGCCGGCGAAGGTCAGCACCACCAGCAGGAACACCGAGAACTCCTCGGTGAAGGCGAAGGAGCCGCCGGTGAGGTAGCGCACCACCACGTTGGCCAGGCTGATCAGGCTGATGATCAGGATCGCCAGGGTCGCCAGCAGGCGTTCGAGTCTTGCGTCGGGACGTTTCATGGGTGTCGGGTCATGGGTGTAGGGGAAGGACGGCGTCGGGACCAGAGGCGTCAGGGGTCACAGGTGCCGAGACGAGATCGGCCCCGCAGGGCCGATAAGAAGGACCGATAAGAAGGACCGATAAGAAGGACCGATAAACAGGGCCGATGACCGCTGCCCGTGGCACGGGCAGCGGTGGGGCTCACTGCGCCTGCATATCGCTGCGGGCGGCCTCGACGATCGCCTCGCCGATACGCGGCACCCATTCGTCGTGGACCGCCTCGGTGGCCTCGACGAAGGCCTGGTGCTGGGCCTCGTCGAGCTCGGTGACCGTGACGCCGCGCTCCTGAATCGCCGTCAGCCGCGCCGGCTCCTCCTCGCGGGTCATGGCGATCTCCCAGGCACCGGCCTCCTGGGCGGATTCGCGCAGGATGGTGCGCTCCTGCTCGCTGAGCGACTCCCACACCTGGCGGTTCACCGCGAACACCAGCGGATCGTTCATGTAGTTCCACAGGGTCAGGTGCGCCTGCCCCACCTGGTCGATGCGCGCCACGTCGAACACCGACAGCGGGTTCTCCTGGCCATCCACCGCGCCGGTGGTCAACGCCGGCTTGGCATCGGCCCAGCTCATCTGGGTGGGGTTGGCACCCAGCGCCGTGAAGGTGTCCTGGAACAGCGGCGAGCCCACCACGCGGATCTTCAGGCCCTCGAGGTCGGCCGGCTCGTCGATGGGGCCCTGGGAGTTGGAGAGCTGACGAAAGCCATTCTCGCCCCAGGCCAGCGGCACCACGCCGCGCGACGCGATGGCCTCGAAGATCATCTCTCCGGCCGCGCCGCCGGTGACGGCATCGACCGCCTCGACGTCGGGCATGAAGAAGGGCAGCGAGAAGAGGTTCAGTTCCGGCACCTGGGGCGACCAGTTGATGGTCGAGCCCACGGCCGCATCGATCAGTCCCGAGCGCATGGCCGAGAACTCGCGAGTCTGGTCGCCGCTGACCAGTTGGGAGTTGGGGTAGACCCGCAGGGTCAGCTCGCCGTCGGAGCGCTCGGCGACCAGCTCGGCCCACTTCTCGGCGGCCTGTCCCCAGGGGAAGGCGTCGGACAGCACGGTGGAGACGGAGAGCTCGCGGGCCTCGACGGACGAGGAGACGGAGAGGGAGGCGCTGACGAGCAGGACGCCGGCCAGGGCGGCGGCCACTCTGCGTACGGGGCGTGATGAAGGCATGGCGTGTCCTTGCGGTAGGGGCGCGGGGCGGCCCGTCGGCGGCCTCCCCGACAGGGTGAAGGTAGAAGCGTCATCGACGCCGCGAGCCTCAAGATGCCCTGTCATCCAAGCGTCATGCAAGGGACACGAAGCCCGCCGGCTGTCCCCGGATTCAACGGAGTTGCTATGCTGTCACGCTTTGCGCTCATTCCCCCGAGGAGACACCGTGCCGCTCCGTGACCTGGCCCTGGGCCTCGCCGTCATCGTCATCTGGGCGCTGAACATCATCGTCATCAAGCTGGGGGTGGCCGAGCTTCCCCCGCTGCTGCTGACCACGCTGCGCTTCGCCCTGGTGGCGGCACTGCTGGTGCCGTTTCACCCGGTGGCTCGCCACCAGCTGCCCTTCCTGGCGCTGCTCTCGGTGACCTTCGGTTCGCTGCACTTCGCCCTGCTGTTCATCGGGCTCGGTCAGGCCGAAGCGGGCACCGGCGCGCTGCTGGTGCAGATGGGCACGCCCTTCGCCACCCTGCTCGCCGTGGTGTTCCTCAAGGAGCGCCTGGGGCCGCGTCGGCTGGCGGGCCTGGCGCTCTCCTTCGCCGGGGTCGCGGTACTGGCCGGCGGCCCCACCCTGCCAGCGCCGCTGCCCACCGCCCTGCTGCTGGTAAGCGCCCTGGGCTGGGCCATCTCGCAGCTGCTGATCAAGCAGGGCCCCAACGTCTCGCCCATGGCGCTGGCCGGCTGGATGGCGCTGTTCGCCACCCCACAGGTGGCACTGGGTTCCTGGTGGTTCGAGAAGAATCAGTGGCAGGCGCTCGGCGCGGCCGGCTGGGCCGGATGGGGCGCGGTGTTCTACACCGCGGTGATGTCCTCCATCGTGGCCTACGGCCTCTGGTACGGGCTACTGCGCCGCCACCCGGTGAGCCGGGTCACGCCGCTGACGCTGCTGATGCCGGTGGGAGCGGTGCTGCTGGGGGCCTGGCTACTGGGCGATAGCCTGGGCATCAACAAGCTGGCCGGGGGCGGCCTGGTGCTCGCGGGACTGGCGCTGATCACGCTGCGCTTCGGCCCGCGCCGCCCGGCACCCTGATCGAGGAGTGACCCGACCAGGGCGCCGGCGACTTGTTCAGGGGGCGGACGATTCGGAGGTCTGGCCCGCACAGAGCCCGCCGCCGCCCGGCCAGCTGACGCAGTCCCCCGCCGCCACGCCCATCGCCGCGAAGGCACCGGCGTTGACCTCCAGGGCCGCGCGGTAGGGCACGCCGGGGCGAGTCACCGGGCAGTCGCCGGGCTCGCCGGCGGTGCAGGGCGCCATCTGGTGGATCTCGGCGACGCGGCCGGCCTCATCGATGAAGGCGATGTCCAGCGGGATCCGCGTGCGATACATCCAGAAGCCGTTGCGCGAGGGCTGGCGCCGACCGTAGAGGAAGAGCATGCCGGTCCCCTCGTCGAGGTGGTCGCGCTCCATCAGGCCGCGGCTGCGCTCGCGGATGCTTCGCGCCACCTCCACCTCGAGGCGCTGCGGCCCCCGGGCGCCGTGGATGACCAACGGCACGCTCTCAAGGGACGGGGCAGCATCGGGGTCGGCGGCGAGCAGCGGGCGCGGCAGCAGGCCGGCCGCGGGCAGCAGGGCCAGGCCCAGCAGCAGCTGGCGGCGGGTGGCATTCATGGGAGTCTCCTCAGCGGTCGGAAAGATCGACGGGCTTGATGTCGGGGAGGTCGATATCGACGGGCTCGTCATCGACGGGCCGAGCGCCGGGCATCAGGTGGATCCCGGCGGCGAGCAGCGAGACGCTCACCCGCTCGCCCTGGGCCAGGCCGTTGCGACGCGCCGCATGGGTAGGCAGCTCGAAGCGCAGGGTATCGTCGCAGTGATCGAAGGCCAGCGCCACGAAGGTGATGCCCCCCAGCACCGCCATCTCCACCACTCGGCCCTGAACGGGGTTCTCGCGCTCCCCCCGGGAGGGGCGGCCGCGGCGGTGCAGCACCACGTCCGACGGCGGCAAATACCAGCTGACCCGCTGTCCCGGCGACAGCCGCTCGAGACCGTGGGTCACCTCCAGCCGCCAGGGCCCCCACTGCAGCCAGCGCCCGGACGAGTCGTCCGCCACGCGGCCCGCGAAGACGTTGTGGCGATCGAGCAGCCGCGCCACCGCGGGGCTCGCGGGCCAGCGGAAGAGCTCCTCGGCCGGCGCCTGCTGCAGGCTGCGGCCAGCATGCAGCACGCAGAGCCGATCGGCCAGGGCCGCGGCCTCGTCCAGGTCGTGGGTGACCAGCACGATGGGAATGCGGATCTCGTCGCGCAGCAGGGCCAGCTCCCGCTGCAGCCGCCGCCGGGTGACCTGATCCACCGCCGAGAAGGGTTCGTCGAGCAGCAGCACCCGCGGGTTGCGCGCCAGCGCCCGGGCCAGGGCGACGCGCTGACGCTGGCCTCCGGAGAGCGCCGCGGGATGGCGATCGGCGAGCCCATCGAGGCGTACCCGGGCGAGCCACTGCTCGGCGGCAAGGCGCCGTTCGGCGGCGGGCAGGTGATCCAGCGCGACCATGACGTTGCCCCGCGCCGTCAGGTGCGGGAAGAGCGCATAGTCCTGGAACACCAGACCCACCCGGCGCTGCTGGGGGCGCAGCGAGCGCCCCGCGGCGGCATCGAACCAGGTCTCCCCGGCGCAGCGGATGACGCCGCCCGCCGGCCGGTAGAGCCCGGCGATGGCCCGCAGCAGGGTGGTCTTGCCGCTGCCCGAGGGCCCCACCAGGGCCAGCAGCTCCCCGGCCTCGCAGTGGAAGTCGGCGGCCAGCGGGATCGGCCCGGGCTGGTGCAGGCTGACCGCCAGCCCGGATCGATCCCGCTGGCCGTTCGCCTCGGGCCGAACGCCTCGATTCGACTCAGCCACGGCGCCACCTGCGTCGCCCGGCGAGCCCATAGACCACGCCGATGGTCAGGAAGGAAACCAGCAGCAGCATGGCCGACATCACCGCGGCTCCGGACTCGTCGAAGGCCTGAACCCGATCGTAGATGGCGATGGCCAGCGTGCGCGTCTCGCCATCGATGGCGCCGCCGACCATCAGGATCACCCCGAACTCGCCGAGGGTGTGGGCGAAGGTCAGCGCCAGGGCCGAGACCAGCCCCGGCCACACCAGCGGCAGCTCGATGCGCCAGAGCGTCTGGCTCGCCGAGAGGCCGCTGCACCAGGCCGCCTCGCGCAGGTTGGGGGGGATCGTCTCGAAGGCGCGCTGGATCGGCTGCACGGCGAAGGGCAGGTTGGCGACCAGCGAGGCGAGCAGGATGCCGGTGAAGGTGAAGTTGAGCCCGCCGCCGGTCAGCGATTGCCAGAAGGCGCCGAACGGCGCCTGCACCCCGAAGGCCTGCATCAGGTAGAACCCCAGCACCGTGGGCGGCATCACCAGCGGCAGCGCCACCAGCGCCTCGCAGAGCGCGCGGCCGCGAAAGCGCGACAGCGCCAGGGCGCGGCCCAGCCACAGCCCCACCGGCAGCAGCAGCAGGCAGGTCAGGGCCGACAGGCGCAGCGAGACCGAGAGCGCCGTCCAGTCCATCAGGATGCGTCCGCCGGGGTCTGGGGCAGGGTCGGCGGCTGGAAACCGAAGCGCGCCAGGATCTCGCGCGCCTCCTCGCCCTGCAGCCAGGCATAGAGGGCGCGGGCCGACTCGCCCGCGTCGGGCATCAGCGCCATGCGCTGGCGCAGCGGCGCGTGCCGGTCGGCAGGGATCAGCACGTACTCGGCTCGCTCGGAAAGCGTCGGGGCCAGGGCCAGCGAGTAGGCCACCAGGCCGCCGCGGGCCTCGTCGGCCAGGGCGAAGCGCGCGGCCTGGGAGACGTTCTCGCCCATCACGCGAAGCGGCGCCGAGGCCTCCCACAGCCCGGCCTGCTGGAGCGCCTGGCGGGCGGCAATGCCGTAGGGGGCGTGCTCCGGGTTGGCCAGGGCCAGCCGCGGGCGGCCCTCCCCCGCGCGGTGCGTGGCGATGGCCGCCTCGACGGCGGAGAGCGCATCCTCCTCGCTCGGCAGCGCGCCCCGCCCGGGGGGCTGGATCCAGGCCAGCCGACCGACCGCGTAGACCACTCCGGCATCCTCGGTGAAGCCTTCCTCGTCGAGGGCCAGCACGCTCTGTTCGTCCGCCGAGAGGAAAAGCTCGAAGGGCGCGCCCTGGGCGATCTGCCGCCGGAAGTTGCCGGAGGCGCCGTAGTTGATGCGCACCGGCGCGCCGCCCTGGGCACGAAAGCGCTCGATCAGCTCGGGGAAGGCGAATTGCAGGGAGGAGGCGGCGGCCACGGTGGCCGGCCCCGCGATCGCCGGGGAGGCGATCGCCAGCAGCCAGGCGGCCAGGGCGAGGCGGAGCACAGCGGTCATGAAGAGATCCCGAACCCGAGTCAACGAGCCAGCATTGTCGGCCAGGTCCGCGAATGGAACAAGGCGGGCGGCGCCGGGGCGCCACCCGCCTTGATGCGCATCAAGGCCGAATCAGGCTTGCGCCTCATCGGCCTGGCCGAGGATCGCCATCAGGTCGATGCGGGTCTCCCGGGCGCTCAGGTCCAGGAGCGCCTCGAGGCTCTCCAGGTGGTCCAGGATGGCGCCCCGGGCGGCCTCACCCTCGCCCTGCCGGAGGGCGTCCAGCAGCGAGGTGTGATCCCCCTCCAGGTAGCAGGAGCCGAGGCTCGGCCGCTTGTAGAGGGCGATCACGATGGAGGTGCGCAGGATCAGGTCGGTGAGCATCGCGCCCAGCACGCGATTCGGCGACTGGTCGGCCAGCAGGTGGTGAATGGCCAGGGAGTGCTCGATGCGGGCCGGCTCGTCGCCGCGCTCGTGGGCCTCGACTTCGCGCTCGACCTCCTGCTCGAGGCGCGCCGTCGAGGCGGCATCGAGACCGCCGGCCAACAGCGCGGCCACCTCGCCCTCGACCAGACGCCGGGCGGCGAAGGTCTCGCGGGTCTCCTCGATGCTCGGCGCCCGCACCCGCGCCACCTGGTTGGGCCGCTGATCGACCACGTGCTCCGAGGCGAGCCGGGTGAGGGCCTTGCGCACCACCGACCGGCTGACCCCGAAGACCTCGCCGAGGGTCACCTCCGGCAGACGCGTGCCCGGCGGCAGGCGCTGCATCAGCACGGCTCGCCGCACCTGGTCGACGATGTCCCGGTCGCTGATGCGACGCCCGGCCCTGACCTCCGCCAGCACCTCCTCCTGCCACTCGTGCATGATCGTTCCTCTAGGTTGTTTGCTGACAGCTTCTCATCCCGTCACCGGAATGGCCACAGCAGACGGACCTATCGTATACAAGAATCACGCATCGGCCTGGTGTTCCGCCCCCACGTCGAGGATCTTCAGGGTGTTGGTGCCGCCGTGGGCGTTCATGTGATCGCCGCGGGTGAGGATCACGTGGTCGCCCGGCGCGGCGATGCCCTGGCCGACCAGCAGCGCCAGGGCCCGGTCGTTGAGTTCGGCAGCGCTCATCTCGCTGGTGTCGAAGGGCAGCGAGACCACCCCGCGATAGAGCGCCATGCGCCGCTGGGCGACCGGGTTGTGGGCCAGGCCGACGATCGGCAGCCCCGAACTGATCCGGGAGGCGATCAGCG
>Ga0208138_100713_pt1 | contig 11724 bp, 10 predicted proteins | sample AntRauMetaRauer3_FD_184786 | JGI IMG/M metagenome (GOLD analysis project Ga0208138, IMG submission 184786) | Saline lake microbial communities from Rauer Lake, Antarctica, in enrichment culture - Antartic Rauer Lake 3 Metagenome Rauer3 (SPAdes)... ...
GCTGGCAAAGTTCCGTGGCGTCTCGAAGCATCACCTCCAAAAATACCTGCGGTTTCTCGCACTGAAACTCAACTCACCAGATGACTGGTTCGAGAAACTCCTGTGTTACAATGTATCGGGATGAGCGATGTGCTAAACAGTCAACTTTATAGTCCCAGATGGGAAATGTAGCTCGTTACCATGGGACAAGACAGTATGGAAAAGTTAAAATCGCCACTGAGGACCACAGAAGCACTGGAAGAAACGTTGCGGGACCCAGGATCGCGGCGCTCGTTCCTGAAGGGGCTTGGCGCTGCGGGGGTCGCTGGACTGGCAGGATGTACGAGCGGTGACGAAAACGGTTCAACAGAGACAGACGCTTCAACTGGCGATGGCGACGACGGGTCGGAAGATACCACGACCGACGGAGACAGCGAGTCCGGGGGACAAACGCTACGATTGAACGCGACACAGCGCTTCGGTACTATCGATCCGGCGAAAGGTACCGACTACACTCAGGTGATGGCCCTGGTGAACCTCTACGACCCGCTCGTGTTCCCCGATGAAGAAGGGAATCTCCAGCCGCACCTGGCCGATGACTGGTCGGTCTCTGATGACAACCGGACGTACACTTTCGAGATCCGGGAGGACGCGACGTTCCATAGCGGCAATCCCGTGCGTGCAGAGGACGTGCAGTTCTCAGTTGAACGGTTCTTCGACATCAATCAGGGGTACGCGTCCCTACTGACGGGCGTGCTCTCGAAGGAGAATGTGACGGTCGTTGACAAGCGGACCGTCGACTTCACCCTTGATCGTGTGCACTCGCCGTTCCTCGCCACTCTGGTCCTGCTGTTCATCGTCGACAAGAAGCAGGTGATGGACAACACAGCCGACGGGGAGTTCGACGACAGGGGCGATTACAGCCAGAAATGGCTCAACAGTAACGACGCGGGGTCGGGCCCCTACGAACTGGCCAGTTTCGAGCGGCAGTCTTCTATTGCCTTTTCGAAGTACGACGACTATTGGATGGGATGGGGCGAGGACCCCTTCGAAACGGTCGAGATCCGGATCATCACCAAAGACCCCACCGTCCGTTCGCTGATGAAGACCGGCGAACTCCAGATGTCCAGTCAGTACCAGAGCCTGGAGACCTACCAGGCACTGGAAGAGGAAGAGGGCGTCCGGGTCGAGTCCATTCCTACAGTGACGCTCTTCTATATGAAGATCAACACCCAGATCGAGCCCACGAACGACCCGGCTGTTCGCGAGGCGATGGCCTACGGGTTCGATTATAAAACCGCGAGAAACGAGATCTCACCGGGCTCTATGCAGGCTCAGGGCCCTCTCGCACCGGCGTTCGGAGCCCACGATGACAGCATTGAACAACCGACCTATGACCCGGAGCGCGCCAGGCAGGTGCTCGCCGACGCCGGGTACGAGGAGGGCGACATCACGATCCAGAACACCTACGTGAAATCCTTCGGGCTGGAGGAGAAGATGGGCCTCCTCTTCCAGCAGAATATGAACGAGATTGGCATCGACGTGGAGCTCAACCCCCAGACATGGGGGACAATGACCGAACTCGCGACCAGCGTCGAGGACACGCCGCACGTCAACCAGGTGTTCTACGGCCCGGTCTACCCCTCGCCGGACACCGTCTTCTACAACCAGTACCACTCGGATGCGGCCTCGACGTGGATGAGCATGGAACACCTCGAGGATGACACCATCGACAGCCTGATCGAGGAAGCCCGTTCAACTGTCGACACGGACCAGCGCAATCAGATCTACGCAGACCTTCAGTCCGAACTGGCCGGTCTCTACCCCGACCTGTTCGTCTTCGTCCAGTCGAAGAAGCATGCATTTGCTGACGAGGTGCAGGGGTACACCTATCGCCCGGCAATGAGCTTCGACTACTGGTCCCACGACTTCACCCACAAATGAAATACTGGCAGTACCTGGTTCGGAGGCTCGTCGGCGGCTTCGTGAGCCTCCTTGGTCTGTCTGTAATAATATTCGCCGTTTCCCGCGTTCTGCCTGGCAATCCAGCCCGCATGGCGCTGGGCGCGATGGCTAGCGAGGAGCAGGTTCAGGAACTCGCTCAGGAGATGGGGCTCACGAAACCGCTGTGGGCACAATATGTAGACTACATGCAGGGGCTCCTCACGGGGAATCTAGGTCAAAGCCTCGAGACCAAGCGGGCGGTTTCGACAGACGTCCTCCAGTACCTACCGGCGACGCTGGAGCTCATTACGGTGGCCATGTTCTTTACGATCGTCATTGGAATCCCGCTGGGCGTCATTGCTGCCCAGAACAAGGACGGGTACGTTGACAACGCAACGCGGTTAGTGGCATTTGTCAGTGTCTCCGTTCCAGGATTCTTCATCGGCGTGATGTTCCAGTTGATCTTCGGGTACCTGCTGGAGTGGCTACCCATCATAGGTCGCATTGGAAGCCAGTTTTCGGTGACCAGAGAGACAGGGTTCCTCCTGGTGGACACGCTCCTTGCCGGGAATATGGCCGCGCACGCGGACGTTTGGATCCATCTCCTGTTACCGGGACTAGCACTGTCGATGGCCGGAATAGGTCAGGTGATGCGCATTACCCGTTCGTCGATGATCGACGTTCAGGACCAGGATTATGTCGAGGCTGAGCGCAGCTTTGGTCTGCCGAGCTGGTTAGTAACGTACAAGTACACACTCAAGAACGCGTTCATCCCGACGCTGACCATTTTGGGGCTGTTGTATGCCTCGCTTCTGGGCAACGCCTTCCTCATCGAAGTGGTGTTCTCCTGGCCGGGGATGGCCCTCTACGGCGTCACAGCCGTGATGAACAACGACTTCAACGCGGTCGTCGGTGTCACGATGACTATCGGATTAGCGTTCGTCACGATCAACTTCCTGATCGACGTCCTGCTCGGACGGGTCGACCCCAGGATCCGCCTGCAGGTCGAGGAGGCAACATGACATGAACACTGGAACTGAAACAATCTCCGCTTCGGTGCTCGATAGCCTGATCTCTGTACAGCGCCGCGAGCGGTGGGCTCGTGCTTGGAAGCGATTCGTCAGCCGACCGATGAGCGTCGTCGGATTAGGCATCATTATCGTCGTCGTGGTATCGGCTATCCTGGCACCGTATCTCGCGCCGTATCCCCAGCACGCAGGGAAGTTCACCGACTTTGCCAACGCGCTCCAGGGGCCGAGCCTGACCCACCCGCTGGGGACCGACCACATCGGGCGGGACATCCTCTCGCGAATCCTGTTCGGCTACCGGCTCTCGCTGATGATGATCACCGTCGTGCTCGGGTTCGGCGTCCCGGTCGGCATCGTCCTTGGTCTGGTTGCTGGTTACTACGGCGGTTGGACGGAGACGGTCATCATGCGGCTGACCGATACCGCGCTTGCGCTCCCGCCGCTGGTAATGGCATTGGCCATCACTTCGGCCTTACAGCCGACGCTGTGGAACGCCATGCTGGCTATCGCCGCCCTGTGGTGGACTTGGCACACCAGGCTTGTCCAGAGCATTGTCTCCAGCGAACGTAACGAGGAGTACGTCCAAGCTGCGGAACTGGCCGGGGCAGGCCCGCTTCACGTGATGTTCCGCGAGATATTGCCGAACTGCCTGTCGCCGATTCTAGTGAAGGTGACCCTGGACGCCGGGTTCGTCATCCTCATCGGTGCCGGACTGTCGTTCATCGGCGTCGGCGTCCAGCCGCCCCGTCCCGGCCTCGGGACGATGGTAAGCCAGGGAACCGGCTACCTGCCGGAATCGTGGTGGTTCGCCGTCTTCCCTGGCCTGGCTATCTTCGTGTTGGTGATGGGATTCAACATGCTCGGGGATGGCCTCCGTGACGTCTTCGACGTGGAGGTGAACCGATGAACCTCCAGGAACCTGTCGCGGAGGATCCACTGCTCACGGTCAACGATCTCCACGTCGGCTTCGAGTCGTTTGACGGGTTCGCGGACGTTGTCGATGGCGTCAGTCTCTCTGTCGGAAAAGGTGAAGTCGTCACCGTCGCCGGCGAGACAGGCTGCGGGAAGTCAGTGACAATGAAAGCCATCCTGCGGCTCCTCAGCGAGCCGCCGGCTCGCATCGAGGGGGATGTTGTCTTCGACGGCACCCACCTACGTAATCTCCCACAGAAGGAGTTTAACCGTCTGAAGGGCCGTCGGATGAGCCTGGTCTTTCAGGACCCGATGTCGAGTCTCAACCCGACATTCACCGTTGGGGAGCAGCTCGTCGACACCGCTCAGTTCGGCGGACGCAGCGATACGGGCATTCTGGAGTACGCACGTCGGCGCTATCTTGGCGACGAACGCGCAGCGGCACGGGAGCGAGCCCTTGAGATGCTCCGGGAGGTACAGATGCCAGATCCGGAGAACGTCATGGACGCGTATCCGACGCAACTGTCGGGCGGGATGTGCCAGCGCGTGCTCATCGCACAGGCGTTACTCAACGACCCGGAACTACTCATCGCCGACGAGATCGGGACTGCTCTGGACGTGACTATCCACGATCAGATCATGGATCTGCTCCATGACCTCATCGATGACCACGACCTGAGTGTCCTGATGATCACCCACAACTTAGGGGTCGCCAGGCAAGTCAGCGACCGCATCTACGTGATGTACGGAGGCCGAATCGTCGAAACCGGGCCGACACAGACGCTGTTCGACTCACCGAAGCACCCCTATACACAGGGGTTGGTCGCGTCCATCCCACGGTTAACGGGCGACACGATGGCTGAGGGTATCGACGGATCGGTCCCGGAGTACCTGGATCCCCCCAGCGGATGTCGGTTCCACCCACGGTGTCCCTACGCGCATGAACATTGTCAGACCGCCAGGCCAGAGATGATCTCGCTTGACGACCAAACCGGCGTCGAGTGCGTGCTCTACGACGACCGGCACGACGCGCCGTACGACCAGCCTACTCTGGAAGATACCCGGTCGAGGATGGGAACAATCAGCGGAAGATCGAACTCGGAAAGCGAGGACAAAGAACCGGCCGTTACTGGTGACAGTGGCGAATCAACAGTGGTTGATGACGCCGGGGGTGACTGAGATGGCAGACACACTACTCAAAGTAGAAGACCTGGAGAAGCATTTCCCCGTCAAAGGCGGCATCCTCAAGCGCACGACCGACTACGTGAAGGCCGTCGACGGAGTCTCATTCGACATTGAACGCGGTGAGACAATGGCGCTCATCGGTGAGTCCGGGAGCGGGAAATCCACCGTAGCCAAAACCATCATTGGTCTTCACAAGGCTACCGGCGGAACCATCGACTTCGACGGCCAGGATATCACTGACCCGTCAGACGATCAGCTCGATTGGATGCGGAGCAATATGCAAATGGTCTTTCAGGATCCGACCTCCAGTCTCAACCCTCGTCGCACTGTGGGGAAGTCGATGGAGGTTCCGATGGAGTCCCGGGGAGTACCTGCTGAAGAACGGCAGGAGCGCATCAGTGAACTCCTAGATCTAGTCGAACTCAACAATGAGTACCTCTACAAATACCCCCACGAACTCTCTGGAGGTCAGAAACAGCGCATCAATATCGCCCGAGCAATCTCTATCGAGCCGGATCTGCTGCTGCTCGATGAGCCGACCAGTGCGCTGGACGTCTCAGTCCAGGCAAAGATAATCGGCTTACTAGAGGAACTGCAACAAGAGTTGGGGCTGACCTACCTGTTCATCACCCACGACCTCTCGTTAGTTCGGAATTTCGCAGACGAGACGGCGGTGATGTATCTGGGTCAGATCCAGGAGAAGGGCGCCACCCAGGAAGTGTTCCATCACCCGCGGCACCCGTACTCTCGGGCGCTGTTATCGGCTATCCCTGTCACCACGGACGAGGAAGAGGCCTACAAACCTCGCCGAGAGCCGCTGGAGGGTGAGATTCCAAGCCCACGGGACATTCCCTCTGGCTGCCGGTTCCGAACCCGTTGTCCGTACGCAACCGATGTGTGCGCCGAGGAGGAACCGTCGTTCGTCACCTCCGAGGGTGGACCGCTGGTCCGCTGTCACATCTACGACGATGCTCATAAAGGGGTGTTTGACAACGTCCCTGACATGACTGACGTAGCCGACGGCAGTGGCGGACCAGACGCCGGAACTGCTCGCCAAGACGGTGGCGAGCGAATTACCAAACGAACCGCAAGCGACCCGACCGCCAGGCCAGACCGTGGCCGGCGGAAAGACCACCGCGACACCAAGTCATGACTGAACAGATAACCACAGACAATCTCGACGACTTCGCCACCGGTGCCACCGTCCTCGGAACGGGCGGCGGCGGCGATCCGTACGTCGGGAAGCTGATGGCCGAACAGGCGATCGAAGAACACGGTCCAGTCGAGCTACTCGACCCGGATGACGTCCCCGCGGACGCCCTGGTCGTACCGAGTGCGATGCTGGGCGCGCCCACTGTCATGGTCGAGAAGATGCCACGCGGAACCGAGTCGTTGGCCGCGTTCGAATCGCTCGAACAGGCTACCGGCCAAGAGGCCTACGCCACGATGAGTATCGAGGCCGGTGGCCTCAACAGCACTGTTCCCATCGCAGTGGCCGCTCAGTTGGATCTCCCGCTGGTGGATGCTGACGGGATGGGCCGGGCATTCCCGGAGGTTCAGATGGTCACACTAACGATGGGCGGCATCTCGGCCACTCCGATGAGTATTGCTGATGAAAAAGGCAACTCAGTGTACCTGGAGACGGTGAGCAACGAGTGGGCCGAACAGTTCGCGCGGACCACCAGCATCGAGATGGGCGGGTCGTGTATGATTGCGACCTATGCCCACACGGGTGCAGAGTTGCGCGAGCACGCAATTCTGCGGTCCATGTCGCTCGCGCGCGACATCGGCCAAGCTATCCGGACTGCCAACGAGCGCTCGGTCGATCCGGTCGACGAGCTTCTCGAATTGACGGACGGCTACGCGCTGTTCAAAGGCAAAGTAACCGACGTCGAACGCCGGACAGAGGGTGGCTTCGCCGTCGGTGAGGCCACCATCGAAGGACTGGACGGCTACGATGGCCGTGACCTGACCCTCGAATTCCAGAACGAGCATCTGGTTGCTCGCGACTCAGAACTTGGCATCGTCGCCAGCGTTCCGGACCTCATCACGGTGTTAGACGCAGAGACGGCAGATCCAATCACAACAGAGGGGCTGACCTACGGACAACGGGTTCAGGTCGTCGGTATGCCCTGCTCGGATAAGTGGCGCACAGACTCGGGCCTTGACCTCGTCGGTCCGCAGTACTTCGACTACGACATCGATTACACACCTATCGAGATGATCTACAAATGACAGCTTACAGACTTGGTATCGACGTCGGCGGCACAAACACGGACGCCGTCGTCCTCGACAACGAAGACGAACCGATCGCGAAGACCAAGACACCGACCACTGAGGACATCTCCTCAGGCATCGTCAACGCTCTCGACGACGCCCTCGCCGAGGGCGACGTCGACGCTGACGACCTGGACTCGGTGATGCTCGGGACGACACACGCGACCAACGCCATCGCGGAGCGACAGGGCCTGAACGAGGTCGGCGTCCTCAGACTCGGTGCACCCGCTACGGAGAGTATCCGGCCGCTGCTGGAATGGCCGGATGACTTAGCGGAAGCTATCGGGGACAATGTTGCCATTCTTGACGGCGGTCACGAATTTGACGGTCGAGAACTCAATGACCTGGACGAAGATCAGGTTCGTAAACAGGTCCGTGAGTTCGGTGACGTAGAGGCATTCGCGGTTACGAGCGTGTTCTCCCCCGTTCGAGACGACCACGAGGAGCGGGTCGCCGAGCTCATCCGGGAGGAGGTCGACGATGACGTTCCCATCTCGCTGTCCAGTCAGATTGGCAGCGTCGGCCTGTTAGAACGAGAGAACGCGACGACGATGAACGCCGCGCTGACCAGCGTGGCTGCAGAGGCTGCTCAAGCGTTCCTCGACGCGATGGACGAACGAGATGTCGACGCCGACCTGTTCTTCGGACAGAACGATGGAACGCTCATGTCCGTCGACTACGCACTCGAGTACCCCATCTTCACGGTCGCTTCCGGCCCGTCGAACTCTGTCCGTGGAGCCGCATACCTCTCGGATATCGAGGATGGCATCATCGTCGACGTCGGTGGGACGACCACCGACGTGGGCGCAGTTACCGATGGGTTCCCCCGGGAGTCGAGCGTCGCCGTCGAGATTGGCGAGGTGAAGACGAACTTCCGGATGCCGGATCTAATCAGTATCGGGATCGGTGGCGGCTCACACGTCACCGAAGGCGAGGATGGGGTTACGGTTGGGCCCTCCAGTGTGGGCTATCGGTTAACCGAAGAGGCCCTCTCGTTCGGTGGCGAGACTCTCACCGCGACGGATCTTGAGGTCTCGGCAGGTACCATCGATATCGGGACGCACACGCCAGATGTGGACCCAGAGACGGTCGAACAAGCCCGAGCGTACGTCCGCACAGAAGTCGAACGCGCTGTCGACCGAATGAAGACGAGCGCGGAGCCTGTCCCAGTCGTCGTAGTGGGCGGTGGGAGCATCCTCGTGCCGAGCGATCTTGAGGGGGCTAGTGAGGTGTACAAACCATCCCATTACGAGGTCGCCAACGCCGTCGGCGTGGCGATCGCGCAGGTTTCCGGGGAGGTCGACCGCATCTACAGCCTAGACGACCAGAGCCGTGACGAGGCACTGGAGGATGCAAAAAGCGAGGCCATCAGCAAAGCCGTTAGGGCCGGAGCCGACGAGGATACCGTCGATATTGTCGATATCGAGGAGGTGCCGCTGTCGTACCTGCCCGGTAACGCGGTGCGGATGAAAGTCAAGGCGGCGGGGGAGCTCGATCGCTGATGGAGGTTGGTACTGATGAACTCGCGGACATCGCACTCGGAGCGACCGTCCTAGGAACGGGCGGCGGCGGAGACCCCCACGTTGGACGTCTCGTAGCCGAACAAGCAATTGAAGAGTGCGGGCCCGTCGAGATGGTCCACCCCGAGGAGGTCGATGACGACGAATTCGTGCTCGTGTCCGCCCAAATGGGAGCTCCGACTGTCGCAGTGGAGAAGCTCCCGAGCGGGCACGAGCCCGTCACCTCCATGGAGCGGGTCGAGGAGGAGCTTGGTCGCACAGCCGACTATGCGATGCCGATGGAGTGCGGCGGCATTAACTCCACCTTCCCGTTCGCCGCGGCGGCGCGGAAGGGAATCCCGCTAGTGGATGCCGATGGGATGGGTCGTGCCTTCCCCGAACTTCAACACGAGACGTTCAATGTCTACGGCGTCGACGGAACGCCAGCCGTCGTCGGCGACGAGCACGGCAATACTACATTGCTCGAGACGGACAGCAACGAGCGACTGGAATGGTTAGCCCGGGGAATTACCATTCGCATGGGTGGCGTGGCCTACGTGACTGATTATCCAATGTCGGGACGGGAAGTGAAGGACACTGCTATTCACGGGACAATGTCGCTAGCGAGGGATATCGGCCAGGCGATTCGAACGGCCGACTCAGATCCGGTCACAGCTCTCAAGGCGGCCACGGCCGACTCGATCTACGGGGAAGCTCGCACCCTCTTCGAGGGAAAGATCGTAGACGTCCGCCGCCGCACCGAGGGCGGATTCGTCGTCGGCTCAGTCGACATCAACGGACTCGGTCCTGACGAGAGTACCGCGATGACGATCGAGTTCCAAAACGAGAACCTCGGGGCTCGCATCCGCGACGCTGGGAGCGAGGATGCCGGCGAGTGGGTTGCAACCGTTCCAGACCTCATAACGGTTCTCGACCGTGAGACGGGCGACCCGGTCAGAACTGAGGCACTTCGCTACGGCGCCAGAGTCCAGGTTCTGGGGATACCGACACCTGAGATCATGCGTACAGACGCGGCCCTTGATGTCTGGGGGCCCGAAACGTTCGGCCTGGATACGCAGTTCGTTCCACTCGCACAATGAGATTCGACGCACCTCCGCTAGAGACAGTGACAATCGATGATTTGGAAGCCCTAGGCGTAGGGGCAGGTATTCTCGGCACGGGCGGGGGCGGTCACCCGCGCGTTGGCAAGCTCCGCCTCCGAACGATATTCGAAGATCTGGAATATCCCGATGAGGTCGAGGTGATCCATCCCAACTCCTTGCCGCCGAATGCTACCGTTGCAAGCGTCGGTGGCATGGGCGCTCCGACCATCGGTGTCGAGAAGCTCCCAAACGGCCGCGAAGAGATCCGGTCGCTTGACGCCATCGAAGCAGCGAGTGACCGGACGGTAGACGCACTTATCCCGGGAGAGATCGGCGGTGTCAACAGTATCGTTCCGCTGTGCGTCGGTGCGATGACCGGGCTCCCGGTCCTGGACGCCGACGGAATGGGCCGAGCGTTCCCTGAGCTACAGATGGACACGTTCTTTATTTACGGTCATCCCGTCAACTACGCCGCTATCAGCGACGAACGGGGCAACACTATCACATACCAGGATATCGACACCGCAGAGCGTCTGGAGGACTTCGCCCGTGCTGCCACCGTCGACATGGGTGGACGAGCTGGATACGCGTTTCCGCTCATGGACGGGTCGTTTGTCTCCGAGTACAGCATCTTGGGCACGCTCTCGCTGGCACATGAACTCGGTACGCAGGTTTTAGCTGCTCAAACTGATGACCGGAATCCGATTGATGCCGCCTGCGAAGTTGTCGGCGGAACACAACTGTTCACCGGCAAAGTTACCGACGTCTACAGACGCAACGAGGCAGGCTTTGCGAAAGGGGAGGTGACTCTTGCAGAAATTGACGGGAACAACGAGCTCACGATCGAATTTCAGAATGAATTCCTCGTCGCCCGCGATGACGGAGGAACCGTGCTCGCGTCGGTTCCAGACCTCATCTGCCTTGTTGACAAAGACACCGGGCTCCCGATCACAACCGATGCGCTCCGATACGGCCAGCGGGTGACGGTGCTCGGTGTGCCGGCGCCGGAGCTACTCATGACCAAGGATGCGCTTGAAGTCATCGGCCCCAAGGCGTTCGGCTATGACATTCGCTATGAGCCACTGATGGTGGGGCAATAAGCGACGCTGTCCGAGCAGGATGAAGCGATGCACAAAGATTCCGGAAAATTGGATCTAAGAACATGAGCGACACAACTACAACGGACGAGAGTCAGGACGAGCCCCCGGCGGATACTCCTGAGGCGATTCTTCGGGCCCACCTCGACGATCACGACTACCAGATATTTGAGGCCTTAAATGAAGATGGCCGGATGTCTGATACCGAGCTATCAGATCGAGTTGGGCTCTCTCGGACAGCCGTCAGGCGGCGACGAGAGAACTTGATTGAGTCGGGAATCCTGGATATCCTTGCTGTTATCGTTCTCCAGGAAGCGGATCTCGCCTACGCAGACGTCCGTGTCTCGGTCGACCAAAGCGTCGGCCGGGCCGAGCGTGATGCAATCATCGAGCGCCTGGTTGACGCTGAACTCATATACTCAGTGAACTCGTGTCTTGGAGATCACGACTTATTCGTTCGAACTTGGCACACCACGCTGAACGATGTGAAGGCCTACGTCTGGGATCTCCTTGACGACCCTGCTGTCGACGACTACAAAATCACACCGGTCGTTAAGACATGGAAAGCTTGGACGCTCATCCCGATACATTGTAACACAGGAGTTTCTCGAACCAGTCATCTGGTGAGTTGAGTTTCAGTGCGAGAAACCGCAGGTATTTTTGGAGGTGATGCTTCGAGACGCCACGGAACTTTGCCAGC
>Ga0208138_100717_pt1 | contig 11673 bp, 9 predicted proteins | sample AntRauMetaRauer3_FD_184786 | JGI IMG/M metagenome (GOLD analysis project Ga0208138, IMG submission 184786) | Saline lake microbial communities from Rauer Lake, Antarctica, in enrichment culture - Antartic Rauer Lake 3 Metagenome Rauer3 (SPAdes)... ...
CATAAAATGTCACTGATTCCCGGCACTTCAATACGAGTCTGTTTGTCCAGGCCTCTGGGGTAAACGTCACTGACTTGTGGCGTAAAGACGGCAGAAACGCCAAGGGCATCCAATGCCTGGCAGTCGGCTTCTAAGGTGCGGGGATAGCTGTCGAGATCTTCGTTTTCCCCAAATTGCATGGGGTTCACAAAAATACTAACGACAACGTTATCGCACCGCTCCAGCGCTGTTTTTACCAGATATAGGTGTCCATCGTGCAGGTTACCCATGGTCGGTACCAGGGCAACTTCCGATTGTTGCTGGCGCCACTTCCGAAGCTCAGCCAGTGACTTTAGTACCCTCATTTATAGCTGTGCTCTGAAGTTGGGAATTCGCCTGACCTTACCTGCTCTGCATATGAACGAAAAGCATCAGCAAGAGAGCCGCCCTGGCCTAAGAAGTCTTTAGCGAACTTAGGCAAGTAGTCGCTGTTCATGCCCAGCATGTCGTGCATTACCAGAATTTGTCCGTCGGTATCGGCACCTGCACCAATACCAATGGTGGGAATGGATAACTGCTCAGTAATTCGCTTACCAAGTGAAGCTGGAACGCACTCCAAAACAAGTAACTGAGCACCGGCCTTTTCAAGCGCCAGTGCCTGATTGAGCGTATCGTCAGCTTGCTGCTGCTCTTTACCTTGCACTTTATAGCCGCCCAGAACATTCACCGACTGTGGCAATAATCCCAGGTGTGCGCAAACCGGAATGCCGCGAGTTTTTAAGCCTTCAATGGTTTCGACTAACCACTGTCCGCCTTCTAACTTAACCATATTTGCGCCTGCCTGCATTAAGCGGGCGGCAACCTCGTAGGTTTGCTCGGGGGTGCTGTAAGTCATGAAGGGCATATCGGCTATAACAAAGGCGTCGCTGGCACCTCGACGAACGCACTGCGTATGGTAAACCATATCGTCGGTGGTAACCGGTACAGTGGAATCCCGGCCCTGTACGACATTACCCAGGGAGTCACCGACCAGAATAAAGTCCACGCCCTGTTCGGTCATAAGTTTGGCAAAGCTTGAATCGTATGCAGTCAGGGAGCTTATCTTGGTCCCTTCTTGTTTCATTTTCTGTAACGTTGCAATGCTGGTTTTGGTTGTTGCCATAGCGCACCTTCAGCAGTATTAGATTATTATGTCAGACGAACAGATTATCACGTCTAAGCCGTCTTCGGTAAGTGCCTCTGCCTGTTGCTTAACGGTACTTCCGTTCGGAAGAAGTTTATCCGGGGCTATTTCGGCTAAAGGGAAAAGAACAAAGTTACGTTCGTATAAGCCTGGGTGGGGCACTTTCAATTTCTCCGAATGATGCTGTTGCTCACCAAACAGAAGCAAATCAAGGTCCAGCGTGCGTTCTCCCCAATGTCGGATACGCTTACGACCAAATGCATCTTCAATATCGTGCAAGGCTTGAAGAAGTTCGGCTGCTGTTAATTCTGTCGTTACTGAGCAAACGGCATTAACGTAGTCTGGCTGATCCTGAGGACCCATTGGCTTACTACCGTAAAGAGACGAATAGGCTAATAACTGCCAGCGCGAGTCCTCGTTCAAAGCCTGTAACGCCGACAGAAGGTTGTCTGTCGGCTGGCCCAGATTACTACCTAATGCAATAAATGCCTTATGTGGCGTCATTGCCTTTATTTTCCTGAGGTTTACGACGCGGTCCACGGCGTCTGCGCGGTTTGCGACGGCCGCTTCCGGGGCCTGGTTTTGAGGCTTTTAGTTGAGCCGGGTTGTCCTGTGCTTTGCTCCAGTGCGCAGCAAGTTCAGACAGTTTTTTGTCACCGCTTTCGGCAAATGAACGCAGCAAAAGAAAATCGTAAGAGGCACGGAAGCGCTTGTGTTCGAGAACTTTCATGGCGCGAACGCCTTTAGTTACATTCAGCCGGCGCTGTAGCTGCCAGATATCTCTGGCTGGTAAGCTAAAGCGCTTAGGCAGTGAAACGCGTTGTGACTGTCTGTGAATAACGTCAGCCGCGGCAACATTCAGGGCATCCATTGGCGGCAGACCGCCTTCGTTTTCAAGTTGTTCGCGACGCGCCTGTAGTGGCCACCATAAGAGCACCGCAATTAAGTAAGCGGGTGTTACGCGTTGATCTTCGGCAATACGCTTGTCGGTGTCTTTAAAGGCTTTCAGCATCATCTGGTAGGCTGCGGCCTGCTCATCGGCTAAATAATCTTTCAGCATTGGGAAGAGTTGTTGAAACAGACCGAACTTTACCATCATAAGAAAGTTTGCTTCCGCTTTGCCCGACATGAACATCTTCAGAAACTCGTCAAATAAACGAGCCGGAGGAATGTTAATCAATAAGGGGGCAAGCTCTTTTAGCGGACCGCTTACAGAGTTATCCATCTGCATATTGAGCTTGGTGGCAAAGCGCACCGCGCGAAGCATTCGTACCGGGTCTTCCCGATAACGCACTTCCGGGTCGCCAATCATGCGTAATATACCGGCATTAATGTCACTAACGCCGTTAGCAAAGTCATAAATAGCGAAATCGGCAATATTGTAATAGAGCGCGTTGGCGGTAAAGTCGCGGCGTTCGGCGTCTTCCTCTATAGTGCCGTAAACATTGTCGCGCACCAACTGACCGTGCTCATCTTGGTCCGCTGTCCGGTTCTTCTTATTTTCTTCCTGAGGGCTGTCACCGTGATGTCCGCGAAAAGTTGCAACTTCTATGACTTCACGCCCGAAAACTACATGAGCCAGACGAAAGCGACGCCCAATTAAGCGACAGTTGCGAAACAAAGACTTTATCTGCTCAGGTGTGGCATTAGTCGTAACGTCAAAATCTTTTGGCTCCAGGCCGAGCAGTATGTCGCGGATACAGCCGCCAACAAGATAGGCTTCAAAGCCGCTGTTGTGCAGGCGATAAAGAACCTTTAAGGCGTTCTTACTGATATCGTTACGAGATACGGGATGTTTATCCCTGGAGATAACTTGTAATTTGGGTAAACGGCTGGAGTTTTGCTCTGCCGCTTTACTGGAAAAGGCGCGCTTTGCCAGTGCTTTAATTCGCTTAATAATGGTGGTTCTCCCTTACCATTTTTTTATTCAGAATGAGTAGCTGTTTGGATATTGTACCGTTAACAACCAAGGATATGCCACTTTTTGCGCCAACTTTGCAACGCCTCCTGCAAAATATTGGTCACTGAGCTTGTATGCAACTCCGGCTCAAGCTGAATACCCAAATAGTCGAGCGCCGTTAGCAGGTTATTGCTGGCATAGCGTGACTCGATTGAGGGCGCGTGATTTTGCTTACTCAGCTTAAGACCCTTGTCATTAGTTACCAGAGGTAAATGCATCATTCTGGGTTGCTTACCGGTAAAGTACTGCCATAAAGTGAGCTGCCAATAGCTGGGTGTGATTAAGTCACTTCCCCTGACAATGTCGGTAACTCCCTGCTCAATATCATCAACCACAACGGCCAGCTGGTAAGCATACAAACCATCTCTACGTTTCAACACGAAATCTTCGCTAACAGAGGGTGAGTCGTCAGAAAGTAAGCCCTGGGCCCGGTCATTAAACTCAGTTATCGGGGCGTTATTTATAAAACGCAGAGCATAAGGAGGTGTGCGCGGTTGACGGTTTCGGCAGTATCCGTCGTAATGGTCATTACGAGCTCGAATAGCCCGGCGACTGCAGTCACACTGGTAGAGAAGTTCAGCTGTTTGTAATTGCTCTAACTGAAATTGATAAGTTGAGTCACGTTGACTCTGGTACAAAACGGAGCCGTCCCATTCTAAACCGTGGGACTCCAGCTGTGTTAAAATGGTATCGGCCGCTCCGGGAATCGCTCTTGGTTTATCGACATCTTCGATACGAACCAGCCATTCTCCCTGGTGGGCTTTGGCATCTAAGTAACTGCCGACGGCAGCAACTAATGAACCCAGATGCAAAGGCCCTGAAGGTGTCGGCGCAAAACGGCCACGATACATGAGCCGTTAGGCTCCAGTCATTTGTTTCTCTTTGATTTCAGCCAGCGTTTTACAGTCGACACACTGGTCAGCTGTAGGGCGAGCTTCTAAACGGCGGATACCAATTTCAATGCCGCAAGAGTCGCAAAAGCCAAAGTCGTCTTCTTCAATTTTCTGTAACGTTTTTTCAATCTTCTTGATCAATTTACGTTCGCGGTCACGAGTACGTAATTCGATACTGAATTCTTCTTCCTGAGCAGCACGGTCTACCGGATCAGGAAAGTTCGCCGCTTCATCTTTCATGTGATGCACGGTGCGATCAACTTCCTGACGCAATTGACGACGCCATTCTTCCAGAATACGGCGAAAATGCGATCGCTGCGCATCGTTCATGTATTCTTCGCCCTGTTTCTCCTGATACGGCTCTAAGCCGGCCATCGCCAGGATGCCATGGGTTTTCTTATCCTTGCCTTGAGGCATCATGGATCTCCTACATTCTCTATTAAAGAGTGCTTTAAAAGCGTGCGTTTAAAAAAAGGACGCTACGTATACCAGAAAGGATTAGTATTGGCAACGTTATTAGCATCAATTTTATTGCTTAAAATCCCCACTGTGCTTAGTTTCAAAGGGTTACGGGGACTGGTCTCTCCAGTTTAATTTCCTGCGGCGTGATAATACATTTCACGGCGTAGAACTCGACGCCTTCAGACACTGCTTGTTTACAGAGTTCAGCGTACTTAGGATCAATATGTTTTGCTGGCGTAACCGATTCGATTCCCTGGTGCATCACCATATAAAGTTGTATGGCGCGATGACCATCACTGGCCATTTGCATGAGTTCATTGAGGTGTTTGTGGGCCCTTTGACTAACGGCGTCGGGGAAGTAACCGCACTTATCATCGGCTAAGGTGACGCTTTTCACTTCAATAAAACATTCCTGACTGTTTTCATCGATTCCCCACCAGTCGATACGACTTTTTTCCCTGCCATAGCGCTGTTCGGGCTTCAGCTCCTGCCACTGGCTAAGTTCAGGCACAAGGTTCGCCTGCAATAATTCGCCGGCCATACGATTGGCGTGTTGCGTATTGACAACAATCATCTCGCCTTTGCTGTTTTGAGCCAGCTCCCAGGTCAGTGAGTATTTACGTTTAGGGTTGTCGGAAACACTGCACCAGGCTTTAAAGCCTGGCTGGGCACAACCCGTCATAGCGCCGGTGTTCGGACAATGCGCGGTGATGATACCGCCTTGGCCAAAATCAATGTCAGCAAGAAAGCGCTTGTACCTTTTTTGCAAAACTCCCTGGCGCAGGGGCTTGTTAAATTGCATCAGAGGCCTCATAACTCTAAAGTATAAACAGACAGCAAATTATCGGGAGAGGTACAGAATGTCCAGCGCACTCGCAATCTATTTAACTCAGGAAGCCCCCGCAAGTTATTGGACCCCAAAATCAAATTTAGTGTTTGGTGAAAATAAAGCACAAATCATTTTGGTTGAAGATGAGGCTGAAAACCTGCGGCGGATCCAGAAAGCAGGCCGGACTCTGGACAACACTGGAGCCGTAATCATTGAAGCGGCCGGGAACGACTGGAACCTGGAGCGTCAGTGGGCACTGTCACAAGGGTTTACCTCAACTCTGTCGACCAACCAGGTTATCTGGAATAAAGCCGATGAGCCTGCGGCGAAAGAGCTTGAAGCTATGCGTGAAGCGACTCGCTTCAGTCGTGAGCTGACTAACTTATCAGCGGAAGAAATTTACCCTGAAAGCCTGGCGAACCGGGTAACCGAGCACTTTAAAGCCTTGGCGCCGGATGCAGTCAGTGCGGAATTTATAAAAGGCGAAGCACTGAAAGATGCGGGCTGGATGGGAATTTACACGGTAGGTCGTGCCAGTCAGCACACGCCGGGGTTACTGGTGTTGGATTACAACCCAACCGGTGATGACAACGCGCCGGTTGAAACAGCCCTTATTGGTAAAGGCATTACCTACGACAGCGGTGGCTACAGTATTAAGCCCAGCGAAGGCATGTTGTCTATGAAGTGCGACATGGGTGGTGCCGCTACAGTATCCGGCGCATTGTCACTGGCAATACGCCGTGGTTTGAATAAACGCGTGAAGCTCCTGCTCTGCTGTGCAGAAAATATGATTGATGGTCGTGCTTACAAGTTGGGCGACATTATTCGCTATAAAAACGGGCTGACGGTTGAAGTTGTTAATACCGATGCAGAAGGTCGTCTGGTGCTGGCCGATGGCTTACAAGCAGCAGGAGAATTTGGTGCGAAACAGATCATCGATGCGGCAACTCTGACCGGCGCTGCGCAAATGGCGGTTGGTAATGAGTACAATGCATTATTTAGTGTGGATGAACCTGCTGCCACTAAAGCTTTGGCCAATGCCGATAAAGAAAACGAGCTGTTGTGGCGTTTGCCGCTGGCTCCGTGGCACAGTGAAAACTGCCCATCGCCTTTTGCTGATACGGCCAACAGCCGTCCTCAAAAAGGTGGTGGTGCCGGTGGTGCAAGTAACGCAGCGGGCTTTTTACTGCGTTTCGCTCCGAACAAAGGTAAGGGCTGGCTGCACTTTGACTTAGCGGGTGCTTACCAAAAGTCAGCTACGTCTATGTGGGCTACAGGTGCAACCGCTGCAGGTGTGCGTACCATAGCTGCAACCGTACAAGGTGATTAATTTGGCATGACCTTGCCAATTGAAAACGTACTGCCGGAGCTGGCAAAAGCCTTTCCGGCAGCACGTGTCGTTATTGAAGCACCGCCCGGTGCCGGTAAATCAACACAACTTCCGCTATTTCTGTTGCAGCAGGGTATTGCCGATGACGGTCTTATTGTCATGCTGCAGCCCCGACGTGTTGCTGCACTGAATATTGCTCATTATCTCGCTAAGCAGTTGGGCGAGTCGGTGGGGGAGCAGGTCGGTTACACGGTGCGCGGCGACAGCAAGCGTAGTAAGGCAACTAAGTTACTTATTATTACGGAAGGCGTGCTGGTGCGATGGCTACAGGACGATCCTGAGCTTAGCGGCATTGGCACACTGATTTTCGATGAGTTTCACGAACGCAATTTGCACAGTGACTTGAGTCTGGCGCTGGTTATTGATGCTCTGCCACTGCGTCCGGACTTAAACCTGCTGATTATGTCAGCTACTTTACCGGCAGAAAGTCTTAAGGTCTGGTTAGAAAACTACTGCGATAAAGTTCAAGTTCTGCGCAGCGAGGGTCGCAGTTATCCAGTTGAATACCACTACCGTCCACCGCCTCATATCACCCAGTGGCTGACTGAATTGCCCAAAGTGATTGTTGAGGCCTTTGATGTCGCTGAAAAAGGCGTTTTGGTTTTCCTGCCCGGTGTCTATGAAATACAAAAAGTGGCAGCCGAATTGAGCCGCCAACTCCAGCCGTCTACACTCATTTTACCCCTGCATGGTCGTATCCCACTGCAACAACAACGGCAGGTATTAAAGGCGTCGGACGAGAAGCGTATTATTCTGGCAACCAATATTGCTGAAACCAGCCTAACGTTGGATGGTATTGATGTGGTTGTTGACAGTGGTCGCGAGCGTCGGGCTCAATATTTGCCTCAGTACGGTTTAAGTCAGTTGGTGACTCAACGTATTGCCAAAGCATCGGCGACACAACGTGCTGGTCGTGCGGGCCGTCAGCAGGCCGGACAATGCTTTCGCTTGTGGTCACGTTCTGATGAGCATGGTTTTGCAGAGTATGCCCCGCCGGATGTCGGCACACAGGATTTATCGGCTTTGATGCTTGATGTTCTGCGCTGGGGCACTCAGGTGAATCAGCTAGCCTGGTTTTCTCAACCTGAACCGGGTCATTGTGCTGCGGCTATCGACTTTTTGACCAATACTGGCCTATTGGAGCACGGGCAGTTAACGAGCAAAGCCCGGCAGCTGGAACTCGGCGGCTCTGATCCCAGAGTCTTACTTGTGGCTAATGCCGCGAAACAGTTGTCTGAAAAACAGCAGGCGGCTATGGCTTGTACTCTGGCAACAATTGAAGAGCCGCAAGGCAGCATTAAGTCAGTTGATCTGACGGAGCGAACCCGGATGCATTTCCAGCAGCGTAATCAGTTTGCTTTGTGGCAGCAGCGCTGGCGCTATTGGCTTAATTATTTTGAGCTCACGGACTCGTCCGCGTGTCATGAAAAGATTGGTGATGAGGGGCTTAGTGAAGCTTTGCTGCAGGGTTACCCCGACCGGGTGGCAAAGTTTGATGCCACCAGAGGTGACTTTCAGCTAGCCTGTGGCGGGCGGGTCACTGGCGACAGTAGTCGCCTTAAACAGCCGCCCTGGGCCGTTATTTTTGACGTGACTTTCAATGAGCAAAGTAACTTGGGACGCAGTCGCTGCCTGTTACCAATTAACGACATCGTGCCACTTTTAAAAAAAGCCGGGGTTGCACCGAAAGTTAGCCAGACAAGCGAATGGTTCGGTGAAAAGCAACAGCTGCGGCAGATAACTCGTGAAAAGTTAGGCGCTATAGTGCTGAGCGAGAAAGTCAGTAATGCCCCTGTAAATGACGAGCAAAGGGCTCAAGCTTTCTGTTTGTGGCTACGCGAGAGTGGACTGGACAGGCTGAACTGGAGCAGGCGGTCACAGCAGCTGCAGCGACGAATACACTGGCTACAACAAGTTGGTGGAGAACTGCTCTCTTATGACATGACCACAGAGGGCTTACTGAGCACCCTGGAGCAATGGGCTGTACCTTACTGGACGAGCGTTCGGTCTTTGAAACAGCTGCAACAATGGGACCCTTACGAGGCCTTATGTTATTTTCTTGACTACTCAGAACTGCAGCGTCTGAATTCGGCTTGTCCTGAATGGTGGCACACTCCGACAGAACGTAAAGTGTTTATAAATTATCTGGACGACACCCCCCGGGTTGAGGTCAAATTGCAGGAAATGTTTGGTGTTTCTGAGTCACCCAAAATTATTGATAATCGACAAGTTGTGACCGTTGATCTTCTCTCGCCGGCTGGCCGGTTGTTACAGCGAACCAATGACCTTTCCAGCTTTTGGCAGAACGCTTACGCCGATGTGCGTAAAGAAATGCGTGGCCGCTATTCTAAGCACCCATGGCCTGAAGACCCATTGAATGCAATCGCAACGTTTAAAACCAAAAGGCAGCAGCAGTGATTAAAAGTCGGTGGTTTCAATACCTATTATGGACAAGCTTTAAGATAGGACTGGTACTTATCGCTGTAATTGGTCTTTACGCGATTTACCTGGATGCCAGCTTATCCCGTCATTTTAGTAATGAGCGCTATCAGGCACCGGCATTGGTTTATGCCGGTGAGGTGACGTTAGAAAAAAATCACCCTATGCGGTTACAAAGGTTGGTCGATATTCTCGAACGCGTGGGTTACCAACGCAATAGTAATACGGAACAGTCGGGTTACTATTCGGTGGGCGAAAGCAATGTCATGGTGCACCGCCGGCCTTTTGATTTTTCTGACGGGCCGCAAATGGCTCAACGAGTGCAGATACACTTCCGTGGCGAGCGAATTGAGTCGTTAAAAAGCTGGCCTAGTGGCAGGGAGTTAGAAAGTTTCCGATTAGAGCCTGAGCTGATAGGGCGTATTAGCACTTTGAGTAAAGAAGACCGCTTGTTAGTTGGTCTGGAGGTAGTACCTAACTTACTTATTGAAACTTTGCTGAAAGTTGAAGACCAGGAGTTTTATCATCATCAGGGAGTATCCCCCTGGTCTATTCTGCGGGCACTGGTGGCTAATCTTAAAGCAGGTAGAACGGTGCAGGGCGGTTCAACTCTTACTCAGCAACTGGTTAAAAATATCTACCTGACCAGAGAGCAAACACTATGGCGTAAGTTTCATGAAGCCATGATGTCGCTGGTGATTGATTACCGCTTTGATAAGAACACAATTTTAGAGACCTATCTGAATGAGGTTTATTTTGGTCAGGATGGCAGCAACGCCATTCATGGCATTGGACTTGCCAGTCAATTTTATTTTGGTAAGCAGGTTCAGGAGCTTAGTCCGAGCGAAATTGGGTTAATGGTGGGGATGATAAAGGGACCTTCCTATTACGACCCCAGGCGCTTCCCTGATCGCGCTCGCGAGCGCCGTGACACGGTGCTTAAGGTCATGTTTGAGAATGACTTAGTGGGTAAAGACAATTTTGTTGCTGCTGTTGAACAAAAGCTCGATGTTAAAGAGAGTCGACGTTTGGTCGAGCACCCATACCCGCATTATATGGATCTGGTGCGGCGTGAAATAAAACACATTGTTTTACCGGAAGACTGGCAGGATACCGGATTAAAGATCTTTACTCACCTTCAGGTAGATACTCAAAACGCAGTACAACGTTCGTTGGCAAAAAAGCTGATGGCAGATGACGAGGATGAGAAACTAGAAGGTGCCATGGTGGTAGCTGATTATCGTCGCGGGACGGTTAATGCGCTGGCAGGGGGGCGCTTGAGTCAGGCAATAGGTTATAACCGTGCGTTGTTAGCATTAAGGCCCATTGGCTCCTTAATGAAGCCCGTTATTTATGCTGCTGCTATGCAGGACTCCAACATAGGTTTAAATACGCCGGTGGCTGATGAGCCTGTTACCCTGTCCGACAAGAACGGCAAAGAATGGCAGCCGCTGAATTATGATGAAGAGTTTAGTGGCAGCTTACTGCTTTATGATGCGCTTGTTCAGTCGCGGAACTTGCCCGCGGTCAGGGTTGGTATGGAAGTGGGTATAGACCAGTTAGTGCGTTACTTACGTGAGTTAGGCGTGACAACACCGTTACAGCCCTACCCATCATTGACGCTGGGCTCTGCTTCGCTGTCTCCTATGGCGGTCGCGCGAATATACAGCGCGTTAATGAACGATGGCCATTACCAGCCTTTAACAGCGGTCTCCTCAATTACCACTCATCAGGGAGAGGTCTTATACCGTCGTCAGACACCTGAACAGAAGAAGGTATTTGACCAAAGCGTTTCCTATTTGACTCGTTATGGCTTGCACGGCGTGGTCGCTGAAGGAACCGCCAGCCGGCTTCAGAGTGCACTGGCCGGACAGATTGTTGGTGGCAAAACAGGCACCACGAATGACTACCGTGACAGTTGGTTTGTCGCTGTTGATGGAGAGCAAGTGGTGACTGTCTGGTTAGGGCGGGACGATAACCAACCCGTAGGTTTAACGGGGAGTAGTGGAGCACTGAAAGTTGCCGCCGATTTCTATGGATATCTGCCACCGATGAGTATGGCGCTGGACGTACCCGAACCTTTGCTTATGCAGAATTTTCACCCAACTACGGGGCAGAGAATTCCGGAGGACTGTAATAATGGCCGTAAGTTACCGGCAGAGGAAATCAGACTTCCCGAGGATATTACCTGTGACGGTAATATCCGCGAGAAAAACTGGTGGGAACGTTTGTTCGGTGGTTAATCAGCTAATACTAAAGCAATTTAGCGAAAGCTTTTTCAGCGGCATCCAGGGTCTGCTGAATATCTTCTTCACTGTGTGCCGCAGACATAAAGCCGCCTTCGAAGGCTGACGGTGCCAAATACACACCTTGTTCTAACATGGCGTGATAGAAGGTTTTGAAGTGTTCCATGTTGCACTGGGTCGCCTGTGTAAAGGTTGTCACTTCAGGTTCTTCGGTAAAGAAGAAACCAAACATGGAGCCCGCGCGGCTAGTGGTCATTGGAACACCGGCACGGTCAGCACGTTCCTGTAAGCC
>Ga0208138_100722_pt1 | contig 11621 bp, 8 predicted proteins | sample AntRauMetaRauer3_FD_184786 | JGI IMG/M metagenome (GOLD analysis project Ga0208138, IMG submission 184786) | Saline lake microbial communities from Rauer Lake, Antarctica, in enrichment culture - Antartic Rauer Lake 3 Metagenome Rauer3 (SPAdes)... ...
CGTCAAGGCGGTTGACGAGAAAGTTAAGAAGCTGGTCCTCGTGGATCTCACCGTCTGCTTGTTTGGTTTTAGACACACCTTCAGCAAGCAGACGTTCTAACTAAGCGGCTTTGTGAAGTACTGATTGTTGGTCCTTTTGGAAACCGGGGTCGGCCGATACCTAGAAGATCCTGTCCCAGACCTGTTGAACGCACTGTTCGATGAGGTAGATGATCCCGAAGCACCAACCCTCTGGGAGACATACAACGCGGCCACGCGTGCGTTAACTCATTATACACGTGGTGTCCCGGACTACGAACTTGCAGATGGACTGGCAAATGCATCTCAACTCCTGGAGACCGGATACAACCATATCCCGGAGCCAAAAGAGATAGGTCGACAAGCAGTCGACCGTCGAAGCCGGGCACTGATCGAAGACGGTGATGCCGAACCATACTGGGAAAGCGAGCCTGAAACCCTGAGAGAACTCATGGAAATGCACGAGACAGAAGCCTAAACCAATAGGTGAAATATCTATGACTGCTACTCGCAATAAAAGCCGGTTGTTCTCCGGTGAGAAAACCAATAAGGAATCGACATCGGTGTGCAAAATCAAAGTAGAAATGCTGTTCAGCAGATCCGTTGATCCGATATCGACGAATGGAGGTGATTTGTCGTAGACTTATCTGAACTGGAACGGAACCTCAAAAGAATCGCTGACAGGAAATGAAATAAGTAACTGACTTACTCACCAAAAAATCAGGTCTTGCAGACTGGTTAGATTCTTATCAAATTGTTTCTCAGGTCAACGGGTTATTTGAGACTGACTCCCGCATTTTGGAGAATCTTCTTCAAATATCCTTTTGTCTGAAGATAAACATTGTTGTCCTCATAGTTTTCCACACTAAAGTCGTCAAACCTGTCGTTCAGGGTCTGTTCGTCAGTGACGGAAATGACATAAGAGTACATTTCAACATTAGAATCATTGAGCTGGTTCTCCAACGTATTAATTCGCTTGGAGAGTTTTACTTTGTCCGCATTTTCTACTTTAGCTGGTTCCCAAACCATTCCGTGTGGATCAAGGAATATCAGTTTTTGATGCTTTCCATGTTTAATCCAAAGTATGAAGTCTGGATATCCACCTTGCGTGAATCCAATTCCTCTATTACGTGGATTACGTAGCAGGTAAACAGTATCTTCTGACAATTTCCCTTCTTTACATAAACTTTCTAGTCGTTCAACAAGTCTCTGTTCGTCTTTGTTCAGGGATTGGGCTGGAGCTTTCAACCTCTCTTTTGAATCCTTATTTTCGATGTTCTTCTTGATAAATAATGGTTGATAAAGACTCCTATCAAACGAAAGGGTATAGTTACTATTTGGATTGCTAGCGTTCTCAATGATCTCTGTTACCTGTTCAAGGAGATCGTCATCATCGGGGATTCTGAAACTGAGGTCGAAATTCAGTTCTGCATCATCTTGGTCTAGGCTTTGATATTCTCTTCGTAGATCTTCCCAATCAGATTTTTCCGTACTATAGAAATTATCTATGTATTTTCTAAGTATAATCCTAATTACTTCTTCAGTCTTCTCTTTTTCATGGACTATCTTATCTGATCGGATTCGTCTTTCCGGGCATTGGAGTGCAAATTCGTCGTCATCAATTATTGTCCGAAGGTCCTCTTTGTTCAGAATCAGGTTGGAGTAGCCACTCCTCTCTTTATACTCTATCATATCGATTAAGATCTGATTCCAATCAACCAGCGAAGTATTCAGATCATCACAAGTAATCTTATTCTTTTCCTCATTCAACCCTGTAGACGAGCTGCTACGGAGTGTTTGCACTTCTGGATACAAATCTACAAACGGTTTATGAGAATCTGTAACTTGTAGAGTAGAAACCGTTTGATCTATGTAGTTCACTTCCTCTCTCCTTCGAGGAACCTTGAGGTTATTATCAACTAGGTCTGTATCGACAACTGTCTCTACAGACTTTGTAACAAATCCAGTCGGAATATCTTCTTTTTCGAGTTGATCCTCGAATTCTTTGATATAATCTGCTTTGATCCCAAACACATTCAGCCGTTCAAGGATTTCAATGTTTTCGGGGATCTCAGATTCTGAAAGTTCAAGATAAGAGGTGCGTTTCAGAGAATGGTTTTTTCCACGGAGCCGTATTCCTCTACCGAAAATCTGGATAATTTCGGCACCTTCATTCCGGCCAACCCGCATCAATCCCATATTCGAGACTCGATAGCTGTCCCAACCTTCTGTGAATCTTTTCGCGCCAATTAGAACGTTAACATCTGAATTGCCTGAATCTAAATCCGAAAAGATCGAGCCCTTGAATTCCTGTTCTTCAACTATAATATCGGTGTTCTCTTCGACCCGATCAACGAATTGTTTTGTTGTGCCCGACCCAATATTAATGAGACCGAAATAGTCTTCATTTCTTCCAACACGTAGCCCAATTTCTCCTTCAGTGTTCTTCAGCCGGACCACATTGAGTTTTGCATCTGCTGAAGAATTGAATATCAAATCCAGAATTTCCTGATACATCCCCTCTGGACTGACCTCAGCAGTCTTGAGGTAATTGAACCGGTCCTCGAACAGAGCTTTACCCTCTTCATCAAGGAATTCAGAACCCGATATTATATCCTCTATTTCGTTTATAATCGTTTCACGCTCACTAAGCACGCGATTCAGGAATCTTACGACTTCTTCAACGTCAGAGACTTTGTCTTTCTTGGTTAGTTCTCGACCACTTACTGCATTTACTGTCTGACCGACGAAGATCCAAAGTGGGTCCTCCAAGTTGAAGTCTTCAAGACTCTCTGAATTCTCAGAGAAATACTTCTTTTGTTCATAGAATGAAAGCAGATTTGCAGTCAAATACTTATTTCGACGTGTTGAATCGTCATCTGCGAGATTCAAAATATCGTATTCCTTCCCGAAGCCGTCAATGTGGAAGTTTCGGAAGGAGTAGTCTACGAGAATCGACTTAACATAGCGGTTCTGCAATTGTTCGTTTTCGATGGAACTCAGTGCTTGACCGAAGGTCGCGCTGTATTCGAAGGAAAAACCATTCTCTCCGATCACTTGTTCCCTATAATTGATCCACGTATCTCCTTGAGCTCCTTTGTGTCCTTCATCGACGAAAACCAAGTTGTCTCCCTCGAACATTTCCACTGAGAACGTTTTTTCGCCCTTCTCATCACTTAGTTTATATATGTCTAAAACATTAACCAGAGTTTCAGAAGAGGAGTCATTCCTGGGATTGAACTTCTGTGCATCAATTCCGCTGTCCTCAAATTCTTCTAGATGCTGCTCAGTAAGTCCACTGTCAGGCGTGATTAGTAATACATTTTCCACATCTTGGTTTGTGTATCTCTGGAATTGCCAGAGGTTGGCATGCATAACCAGAGTTTTCCCCGAACCAGTAGCCATCCAGTAAGCAAGCTTACTTAGATTCTCTTCCTCTAATGTATATAAGTCATCAGCATCCAATTCAGTTTTCTTATCATTTATTGCTTGGCCGAATTCCTGTTCCAGCTTCTCCCGATGATTGTAAAAAAGGTCAAGATAGATCTCAGTGAACAAGAGTGAGAGATACTGGTAGTACTTAAGCCGGATATCGACATCCCTATTTTCATTTAGTTTCTTCTCGTATTCGCCGATATTTTGATCGTACTGATCAATACGTTCCCAAACCCAATCAGTCGGCTTAAGCTCTGAAGTCAGATTTTCTTTAAATCGACTGCGGTTATCGGCCTTGAAGCCTTCTTCTACTTCATTCAGTGCTTCTCGGAAGTCCTCAAAGCTGTCAGCACCGAACTTACTGTATAGATACTCAACAAGTACAAGTTTTTGATCGAAGTTATCCATTTATTCCCACATCCGGTTTTGGAAAGTATTTTCGATGGACTTTGCATCAGGGAGAGCGCTGTCATAGTTGACATAAACGATATCCTCCTCCCCAAGTACATCTGAATTCAGGAATTCCCGATCTTCTTCAAAGAATTCCTCGCCGTCATCGTCTTTGACAGGCCTCCAAACCACTGTAATCTTATCATTATCTCTCTCACCAGTTACTATACGATATTTGCGATCATTATTTTCCAACTGCCGAATGCTCCGAACCTTTAATCCCAGAAGGTAATTAAAGGTCTCGATAAGATCGATATCTCGATCTTTTGATTCATCATCATCTCTTATTTCCATTTTATAATTAAATGGGTTTTTCATTTGTTCAATATCAAGGAGTGAAGGTCCTTCTACCTCAAAGTTCAAATGATATTCTAGCTTATCACTAGTAAACTCACCCATATCTGTTTGTTCACTATTCGAATCTAAATTATTCAAAGAGTCCTCATAATCCTCTATTTTGTGATATTTGATCATATGGCTTAGCTCATTTTTTTCTGTGGGTTTTCCTGAGTCCCACTCAGAGGCATACACACTCTTCTTAATACGAGGCAATAGCAGATCATCGAAATAGTCCGCAACTTCAATGAGAGTATATTTTCGAGGTTTTTCTTCAGCTGCCAGCTCAATTGCTGCTTGCGCGGTCGTCCCTGATCCGCCGAAGAAGTCAATAACGTTATCTTGAGGATCTGAACCAGTAATAAGTACCTTCTTTACGAGATCAACAGGCTTTGGGTGAGAGTAAAGCCCAGACTCTCCGAACATATTTCGTAGAGCAATAGTCCCACTCTCGGTTCTCATTTCGGATTCATCCCACAGGGATTTGACTTGTGTCGTCTGATCCCTGTACTTTTCGACAATTTTCCAAGTACCATCTCTGCGTTTTTTCGCAACAACGTTGCTAGCGTCGATATCTCCTTCAATTACATTTTCCTCTAGCTTTTCTTTTCCCCATCTCCAGCAGTCATCTTTACCTGCTGAATTCTTTGGATATATCTTTACACTATCCTCGTTAGCTCCCAATGAGACGGCTGCATGCCCGTATTCGTTGGTTGTACTTTCGTCTACGTATATCGGGTAGTATAGGTTTGGCCGGTTATCACGATCGAATTTTGGATTCCTATTCCGTAATCCACGATCAGTCCAACTGCTTCGAGAGTCCTCATACTTGAAACTAGAGGTATCTTTTTTCGGGACGTTGTTTACCTTTTTTTCTGCACCTGTCGCAGCGACAGAAATGTATTCATGTGTTTTCGCGATAGGAACATAGTTTCGCCCTCCTCTATTTACCTGAACAATTATGGGGCCCATGATATTCTCTTCCCCGTAGACATCCTCAAAAAGGAGGTTAAGTCGATTAAACTCATTATCGTCAATGGAAGAGAATAGTAGACCTGAATCTGAGGACAGATCCCTGAATATACTGATTCTGTCCGCCATCATACTCATCCAACTAGAGTGCTTGTAGTTGTCCTTATATGGGAATGTGTTTCCAGTATTATATGGCGGATCAATATATGATAGATCTATATCACCAGAGAATTTTTCTTTAATTAAGTTTAGAGACTGGAAGTTCTCGCCTTTTATAAGCAACCCATCTACACTATTCTCCAGATTACTGAAATGCTCTAAGAGGTCATATTTGAACTCCTCAGAGAAATATTTCGTGTCAATTACGATTGAAGGATGAGATTCCAGAAAATTCTTATTGATTTCTTGATCGGTAAATTTTGCAATACCTTCTTTTTCATCTAGAGCATAGAGATCTTTCCAGTCAGCTATCTGAACATCATTATCTAGTATGTCTGGGTAGAGTTCTTCCGGAACTTTATCTAGAGTAACGCAGTATTCAGTGTTAACGACAAATTTCTTTTTCTCATAGAGTTTCTTTTGAAATTCTTCTATTTGAGATACAAAATTGATTATTTCCTTTGCAATATTGTCGACTGCGTCTATACGCGCACGAATATGCGGCGGAATTTCACCCTTTTCGTCACGTAGTTCTCTCCACGTAAATATTTCGTTCTTCAGATAGAAATCCAGCTCTTTTTCTAAGAACTCCTTTAGGTTCTTATGTATGAAGTAATCTTCTTCGTTTTTAGAGCGATAATTATTCAAATGTTTTTCGATAATTGTGCTATTATTATACTCACTTTCAGAGTCCTGTTTTAGAACATTTTCCAGCTGAGAGCTAACATTAGAAAGAATCTTACTCTTGATTTCTTGTTGTATGTCCCTTGACTTGGTTTGAGAACTTTCTGAGAGATCATATTTGTTGTAGTCATCCTCTCTTAGTGGCCGGTATTCGAAGTGTACTGTGAGGTGACGATCTTCTTGTTCAATTGGGCTTCGATCCCGAAGAACGAAGTATTTCTCATCCCCCTTCTTGTTACTTTTTTCGACGTGTGCATCGTGGAGTTTGAATTCGATGTCGTAGGAATCTTTTCGGAATTTGTAATCCTTGAATTGCTCACCGGTTTTTACGAAGTACTGATCTTTGTTCGCCCAGTGGAGTTTAACTTCTTCTCCGTTATACGGGATAGCGTATTTTTCCTGGTTAGCTGCTCTGCGCTGAGGTATGAAGTCACCATCTTCGTAGTACCGCTTGAAGAACCGATAAAGATCTTGATATATTGCTGCCTCTGTGCTTTCTCCGATCTCTGCTTTCTCGGCTTCTGCCTTCGCTTCTAAATAATCATTTTTCTGATCCTGCGCACGGGAACCATTAGGAGGGTTATCGGGGAGTTTTTTACTGTCTATATTTCCATGCTTGTCAAACCAGTGTGGCTGGTCTTTCTTGATCTGGTTTTTTATTTCTTCAAGCTGTTCTTGAGCTTTACCCTGCTCTGTAGCTTGGAAATTTTCCAGTTCATTCTTCACTTTTTGTTGTAGCTCTTCATCAAGAAAATCTTCTATGCGATCCCGTTTTTCATTCATTATACGGTACACGCCGAAATCAAGGTCTGCGCTCTCAAATTGGAAGAGTTGTTCAAGAAGCGATCGGAACTTTTCATACTTTTCTTCAGTTTCAGGCTTCTCTCGTAGATTATTTTCCTCTAAGAAATTTAGAATAGCTCGTCTCTTTGCTGAGGACTTAATTCCCTTGACATTTCCAAGTTCGTCCCAGGTGATCCCTCTCAAATCCTCGAGTGACTCATAACCTGAATTTCGAAAGCTATCGATTTTCGAAGGGCCAAATCCGGGCAAATTAGCAATGTCTTCTAGCTCAGCCATATTAGACAACTCCCGTCTAACCATTAAGAATGTTACTTAAACTGGACGAGTTTGAATCTCATATTGGGTCGTGGATGTATTCGAAATACCAACTAGCTGAATAGGTTATCAAGCTCTGCGAAAAGCATTTTAAACGCTTCAATGGAGTCTTCAGAGCTATTAGAACCCGTAAGAATCACCTTGCCATTCCTGAATATGAGAAATGTCCCTATGGTATCTGGGGATCGGTAGAGTAGACCTGGAAATTGCTCTGGCTCATACTCTGTATTTTCCAACCCTAGTTTAACCGCAACAGGATCAAGGTCCAATTCTCTATGATATTCTTCTAAGAAGACTAGATTTCGAATTTCAAAGTCTGGGCTGTCAAATGTCAGCCCCAATTCACGTAGTACTGATATAAACGTTTGATTGGCGTTGGTCAGGTCGTCTATAGAGTCTGCGCCAGCAATATTGTATTTCCCAGTCCTGAATATCATAATAGCTGGGGATCCATCATTAAAACGGATATACAACCCGGGCCAGTACTCTGGATCATATCGAATTTCATTTGCAGAAATCTCTTCGTATAGGGCTTGCAGGTCTAGCTCTTGCTGTAAGTCTCCGCCCCCTACAGCATTAACGAGTTCTGGACTCAGCATTAGTTGATAAGCATGGGTTCTCCTCGAAGATACTATAGTAAGGGGTATTTCTCCTGAGAGTGTATTTACTGAGTATACGAATCTATTTCAACCGAAATGTGTATGTGGCTACACAATAAAAAATAGCGGCTATATTGAAGTAACATATCCTTCAGAGGCAATAACATGAAACAGCCGGTTGATGAAGACTGTGAATCGCTCACCAATACTTTTTAACTAAAACCGTAGCGATTCCGAGGGCTATAACAAAAACAGAGGGAACCACCGCTATAGGTATTTCCTGAACTGTCGCTATTGACCCACTAAGAACTCCAATTCCAATAAAAAGAACACCAATAGATTCTAACCGATCCATCTATATTCGATTCTTATTTTAATACTTTAAACAGTTTGTTTGTCTTGACCGCAAGCGTGGCAGAACGTATTTAGAGCTTTTGTTGGACTTGTTTTTGAAACATCCCGAGTTTTTGTTCTAACCGGTCGACCCTGTTTTCAAGTTCGTATACCGTCTCTACAAGCTCTTTGTGGCTCATATCATCGTATCCGGCTACCTCTGAGGTTTCGGATTCTTCGAGGTGTTTTCTGGCTTTGTTGGTGAGCTTTGCTTGTTTCGGGTGCTGGAAGACACGTTTTTGACCGTCAACGGTTCGTTCAACCATTACATCGGGTTTCTCTACTTCGATAAGTCCGAGTTCTTCGAGCTTTTCAAAACAGTAGGCGACGTGGTGGTTTTCAAGGGTAGTAATCGAGGTGATCTTTTGAACGTCGTCTTGACCCTGTTCAATATATTGGAGCACGGCATGATCTTTGTCTCGTAGTTTCTCGGATACTTTGTTGGTCATTGGTCTGTTTTATGTAGGACACATCCGGTTTCAAGTTCAGTACAGTATCCGGAATCGGTGCGATAGAGACAGAAGTTTTCCAAGTCTTCCCGGCTGTTGTTATCGAGTTCCGGACACTCTTTTTCGGTTTGTTCTCTTGTGGTGAGATCGTTCTCGGTTAACTCAAGGACACGGTATCCTGTGTCTTGAAGCTGTCCGGGATCAGTGATGAGACCTCCGTCTATATCGGTGTAGTGGCTGTAGCTGCCGTTTTGGTCTTCATGGTTGTTACCACGGCGGTTGACCGGATCCGACACAATGTTTTCCAGTTTCTCTTTGTCTCCTTCCTTGACAACGAAGATGCATTCTCTGCCCTGGTCAGCTGCTCTCTGAAGATTTTTCAGGACTTTCCCGGGTTTGGACAAGGTGGAGTCTTCGACCTCTAAGTGAGCTATTTTGCCATCGGGCAGGTGTACTTGGCCGTCGGGTTTCTCACCGCCCACATCTTGGTACAACAGATCTACTTTGAAGCCACGTTCTTCGAGGTTTTCTTTCGCACCGATCAGAAGCCGGGTATGTGTTTTACCGCCGCTGTTGGCTGCTTTACCGAGTGACGGCACAACTTCGGGTTCTGAGACCGGTTCTGTCCCGACTGCTTGTTGTTGTTTGATCTTCTCGACCTGTTTTCGGTCAGCGTTCCAAGGCGGAAACGTATTGAAAAACATAGCAGGCCTGTGGTAATGGTCCGAAGGACTCTGTATCACTCCTCGGTACTTCCCCAACGATTTTAACCGGTGGTTGTCGATGCCCTGGAACATTCCAGCGATCCGGGTTTCATCGTCTGATCCACCGGGATTGAAACAGATCTTGGTCCGACAGTTGTTTGTAACCGACCGACGCAACAGTGTCGGCAGCTGATGGAGAAACTGTGTGGCAAGCCAACAGCCAAGCCGGTATTCCCGTGCTTCCGAAAGCATCTTAGACAGAGCAGAGTCCTCGCTGCTGAAGTTCTGAAGCTCATCAACGTAGAGGTAAAACGGTGTCCGCTGTTCGGGTACTTGGGAGATCCGGCTTTGTGCGGCTGCCCAGACCTTGGTGATGACAATGCTGCCAACGAGTTGGGAAACCGTATCGCCTAGTTCTCCTTTCTGAATATCCACCAGTACAATCTTTCTTTGGTTGAGTGCGTCTCGGAAGCTGAGATCGCTTTCTTCAGCGGAGACGATTTTTCGGACCGTAGAGTTCATCACAAAATCGTTTAACCGGCGCTGTAACGGCTCCATCTGATAGCTAGTCAAATCTTCTTTGATCCGGACCAGTTGTTCCCGGACAACGGTATCATGGGTCCGGTCAATTAATTCTGTGAGAGCATCACTCTGGATTACACACCGGAAGACGTCAAGCAGTGAGTTGGTTTCCTTGTTTTTGATGTTCAACTCGATGTGTGCACGGAGCAGTGTTTCGAGGATACGGCCGAACCGTGAACCCCAGTTTTCACTTTGGCGTTTGAACAAGTCGATCAAATCGGAGACGATGATCTCTTTCTGGTTCTCGATCTGCTGGGATGTCATGTCCTCGGCAACACATGGTTCGAGGACGTTAATTGATGGAATAATTTCGTGGCCGGGATTGATGTAGAGAATATCGTCTCTTCGTTTATCTGGTAGCTTGGCTAAGACTTGATTGATCGCATCGCCTTTCGGGATTACCATGCAGAACCCGTTGTCTTTGTGGGCATCCTGGAGTGCAGCGTGGATCAACAACTGGGTCTTTCCGTATCCTGTTGGTCCGGTGTTCAAGACATGGAGCAGCCGTTTGTCATCAGTGATCCCAACGTTTTCTTCGACCCCGAGAATGCTGGTCCGGGAACCTACATACGTTTTACTCGTGTTTTTGGAGTTGTTGATAAGTTTCTGTGTCTCAGAGGGTTTCATACTGTTTTATTCAGGTTCTCTTGTCTACGGTCGGGGATCGCAACTAAGCCGGCAAGTTCCTGGGCTGAGAGCTGGAATGAGTGGCTGAAACTTCGGTCTCTTATTTTTTCCACGGCTCTGAGGACCGGTGAGTCCGTTAGGCCACGAACCGTTGTGGTTTTGAACGATTGACCGGTGTCGGGACCAGCAAACACGTTGAAACCGCTTGATATCTCTTTGACCCTGCTAGCTGTGTACTTTTTTGCACCGACCACGAGTATTCTGATCGAGGTCTTGAACCGAGGGCTTCCAGCCTTCTCATCGATTTTCCGTGCCTGATACTTTTCACGTGGTGTTGGGTCCCGATCGTTCCATGGAAGCAGTCCTATTTTCTCGTTACGGAGGTTCCGGCTTTCCTTGGAAGCTTCTCGGTGCCAGAGCCGTTTCCCGACCGGATGGCCTGCCATGGGTTTGAACAGGACTTGGATTACTACACCGGTATCACGCATCGCATCACGGTGCAACGGCGTGATCACCGAGTTGGTTGGCGGCCTCTCAAACTCGGTTTCCAAGGGGTATACGTCTTTTCGACGGAGAGTAAGAATACCAACTCCGACAGAACTTCCAGCAGCGAGAGGAAGCTTTGTGGTGCCTTCGGTGAATGAGACCCCGGGAACCTGTTCAGACAGATGGGTTCGAATCTTTCTATCCAAACGGCTGGATTGAACCGCGAACTGAAGCCGTAGCTTCCGGGGGTCAAACCGTTGTATTTCAAATGCGATGGTTGGAGATGTATTTTTTAATCCAAGTAGCTGGATCTGGTACTCTGTTATTCCCTTGATGAACCGGTTGATGGTTGCCGGTAGCTCGGTGTCAAACGGTGGTTGGACTTGGGCGGTCAGGAACCGTTTTGAGGGCTGTAGGAGTTGTTTGGCTGTAGCCTCATCCAGTGTGACATAGCTGTTGGCTAAGCCTGAGAACAGACCCATAAATTGGTCGTGTTGCAAAGCGGTCTAGACTTTGCCGCTGGTACTCTCAATTGAGAGGTCACAGTTGATTGCTGTTTTGGTCGAACGTTGGAGCAGTTCGTCGAGGAACGCTTGGTAGTACTCGGG
>Ga0208138_100741_pt1 | contig 11361 bp, 12 predicted proteins | sample AntRauMetaRauer3_FD_184786 | JGI IMG/M metagenome (GOLD analysis project Ga0208138, IMG submission 184786) | Saline lake microbial communities from Rauer Lake, Antarctica, in enrichment culture - Antartic Rauer Lake 3 Metagenome Rauer3 (SPAdes)... ...
GGTGCCAACACGCACCGATGATGAGCGGGAAACCGACCGTCGGCGAGTACATGACCCGCGACGTCGAGACCGTTAGTCCCGACGACACGGTCAGAGCGGTGTCCGAACGCATGGTCGAGAGCGACGGCCACAACGGGTTTCCCGTCACGCAGGGGCGCCGCGTCGAAGGGTTCGTCTCGGCCGGCGACCTGCTGCTCGCCGATGACGACGCGCCCGTCTTCACGGTGATGTCCACCGACCTCATCGTCGCCCACCCCGACATGAAGGTGACCGACGCCGCGCGCGTCATCCTCCGGTCCGGGATCCAGCGGCTCCCCGTCGTCGACGACGCGGACAACCTCGTGGGGATCATCTCGAACACCGACGTCGTTCGGTCGCAGATCGAGCGTGCGACACCGAGCAAGGTCGGCAAGCTGATGCGGACCCTCGAACAGATTCACGGCGTCCCGCTCACCGAGGAGCGCCGCGAGGTGCAGCTTACCGACCTCACGCCGACGCAGGCGCGGGTGTACGCCGACGAGTTAGAGGGGCGACAGTACGAGTTAGAGCGCGGGCTCGCGGAGCCGCTCGTCGTCATCGACAACGGTGGGACGCTCCACCTCGCCGACGGCCACCACCGCGTCATGGCCGCTCACGAGGCCGGGATCGAGACAATGGACGCGTACGTGATCGTCCCGAGCACGCCCATCGATCTCGGGATGGCGAAGACCGCCGAGAAAGAGGGCCTCCGCGACATCACCGACATCGAGATCGTCGACTACGCGCGTCACCCGCTCGTGGAGACGACAAAACGGCTGCAGTGAGCGTTCGCAGACTGAGCGACGAGTCAGGCGGCTAGCGTCCCGTCGACGGTGGCGCGATGTGACCAGAACCACCGTTGAGCCTCGCCGACGTTCGCTCTCGATTTCCGTCCCCGTATCGACGACAGATATTTGTGAGTTCGCAGCAAAGTAACAGGTATGAAAGCACGCATCAAGAACGCGATGTCCCGAGCGAAGTGCGCCGCGATCGGCGCGGCCGTTGGCGCCGCAATCGGCGGATTGATCAGTCGGAACGCCGCAAGTACCGGCGGCGCCCTGGGCGGGCTCGTCGGCGCGACGATCGCTGAGGTGCGAAACAGCCCCGACGGTGTCTTTGCCGCCCTCCGCTCCGGCGACGACGCGACAGACGAGACGGCGGACGACGAGGCAGCCGACGCGACGACCGCCGAGTAGCTCGACGGCGACCGCGACGGCGACCGCGAGAGCGACGATTCCAAGCCGCGGTCGCTTCGGGAACGCCTATACGACCGGACCGAGTAGCGCTTGCCAATGACCGACACCGACGCCGACGCGGCCCCGGACGCGGGCTGGTTCGTCGGCCTCCCCGCGGAGGGCGACGCCGATAGCGCACGGGTCCGCGAGCGGATCGCGACCGGTTCGGCCGACGAGCCGCGCGACTGGCCCCGGCTCGCCGTCGAGTCCGGCTTCGCCGGGACGACCGGCGACTACTACGACCGGCTCCACGAGGCGGCGATCGACGCGACCCGCGAGACGGTCCGGGAGCGCGAGCGCGCCGACGACCAACAGCTCGTCCACGCGGTGCGGGCGATGGACGACTGTGAACGCACCGCCAACGAGCTCGCCGAGCGCGCGGCCGAGTGGGCGGGAAGCCTCTTCGACGACGCCGAGCCGGGTATCGAGGGCGCCCGCGCTGTGGCCGAACGGGAGCCCGAGGGCGAACTCGAACGACGAGCCGTGTCGCTCGCGGCGCGCGTCGCCGACCTCGCTGACGAGCGCGACGCGCTCGCCGAGACGATCGATCGGCTGGCCCCCGCGGTCGCGCCGAACCTCGCGGAGATGGCCGGCCCGGAGCTGGCGGCGCGGCTGATCGCGCTAGCCGGCGGGTTGGAGTCGCTCGCGAAGAAGCCCTCGGGGACGGTGCAGGTGCTCGGCGCGGAGGACGCGCTGTTCGCACACCTCTCCGGGCGCGCCCCGTCGCCGAAACACGGGATCATCTACACCCACGACTACGTTCGGAACACCCGCCCCGAGGACCGGGGGTCGGCCTCGCGGGCGCTCGCTGGGAAGCTGACGCTCGCGGCGCGCGTGGACCACTACTCGGGCGAGCGACGGGCGCCCCTCCACGACGAACTCCGCGAGCGGATGGCGACGATCCGGGCGCGTGCAGAGCCGGACCGCGGTTCGGACACCGGCGCGGAGGGCGACGATGAGTGACCCCGCCCTCCCCGACGGCGTCGAGCGCCGCGAGATAGGCGGCGCGACGCGGCTGGCGACGCACGGGTCCGCGGTGTACGGCGAGCCGACGGCCGACGGGTGGCGCGCGTGGGACCCCGAGCGTTCGAAGCTCGGCGGGATGTTCGAACTCGGGCTCGACACCGGCTTCGCGGGCGGCGAGACGGTGTTGTACCTGGGCGCCGCGAGCGGGACGACGGTCAGCCACGTCGCCGACTTCGCCGGCCCGACCTACGCGGTGGAGTTCGCTCCCCGGCCCGCCCGTGACCTCGTCGACGCCGCGGAGCCGCGCGACCGGCTCTTTCCCCTCTTAAAGGACGCACGCAAGCCACGGAGCTACGCACACGTCGTCGAGTCCGGCGTCGACGCCATCGTCCAGGACGTCGCCACCCGCGGACAGGCCGAGGTGGCGCTTCGGAACCGACAGTTCCTCGCCGACGACGGGCGGCTGGTGCTCGCGATCAAGGCGCGCAGCGAGGACGTGACCGCGGCCCCCGCGGACGTGTTCGAGCGCGCGCTCGACCGGCTGCGGGAGACCTACGAGATTCTGGAGACCCAGCGGCTGGACCGGTACCACGAGGACCACCTCGGCGTCGTCGCGACGCCGCGGTAGCGGGGTAGTCGAGCCCGCGAGCCCGCCAGACCCGCAGGCCCGACAGACCACGGATCCACGCACTCGAAGTCTGCAAACTTCCTCAGACGTCGAGCAGCTCCGCGAGATCGAAGAACGTCTCGACGGTGGTGTCCGGCGCCGTCCCGAACGGTTCCCACGGCGTCGCCTTCCGGTCGACCCACGCGGCTTGCATCCCGGCGTGTTGTGCGCCCATCACGTCGAACCAGCCGGCCGTCACGTGGACGATCTCGTCGATCGGCGTCCCCGTCCGGGCGGCCGCGTGTCGGTAGATCTCGGCGGCCGGTTTGAACGTCTGCACCTCGTCGGCGCTGATCGCGTCCTCGATGCAGTCGCCGATGCCGGCGTGCTCGATCATCGAGTCGAGCATCTCGGGGTTCCCGTTCGAGATCACGTAGCACTCGTAGCCGCCGTCGCGCAGGCGCTCGATCCCCTCACAGACGTCGTCGAACACGTCGAGTTCGTGATAGACGGCGAGGATCGCGTCGCGCTCCGCCGGGTCGAGGTCGATCCCGTGCGCGTCGAGGGCGTACTGGAGCGCGTCGCGGTTCATCTCGTAGAAGGGCTGGTAGGCGTCGATCGCGTTCGCGACGAACGTGTACTCGAGCGAGCGCGCCCGCCAGAGCTTCGAGACCGGCTCCGGGTCGTCGACCCGTGCCGCGAGCGCGCGCTCGGCGGCGTCCACGTCCACGAGCGTGCTGTACGAGTCGAACGTCACCGTCGAGACCCGGTCGGCGTCGAGCGTCATGGCCGGGGTGAGGGGCGGCATCGTGATAAGACTCCGGCGGCTGCCCGTGGTAGTTGCCACACGGTAGCCTGCGTTACCACGTCGGCGGCGAGAAGCCGGCGTCTTCGAGGATGGGCTTCCAGCGCTTTTGCACCGAGAGCCGAGAGACGTCCATCGCGTCGGCGACGGCGGACTGCGACCGTTCCTGTCCGCGGATCAGCGCGGCGGCGTAGAGGCTCGCTGCGGCGGTGACGCGTTTCCCCTGCTCGGCGTCGGGGACGCGCGACAAGAACAGGTCGGTCGCCGTCGAGAGCGCCTCTTCGTCGAGGTCGAGCGCCGCGCACGCGTCGTCGAGCCGGTCGATCCACGCGGCGTTGTCGACGCGATCGCTCGCCCGATACATACCCCACCGTAGCACACACCGGTATATAAACTCCGCGTGGGAGCCGGGCTCTGCGCTGTCGTCGGTCTCCGCGGTCGCCGACCTCAAGTTCGCGCCGTCCGTAGCGTGAGTATGTCGACGCAAGCGTGGACCGAGACACGCGTTCGCGCGCTCCACGACGATCTGGTGTCGCTGTACGAGCCGGTGGACCGCGTCGCCGAGCACGGCGCGGACCCGACGGCGGAGCCCGGCGAGGGTGTCCACCAACTCGTGACGACGATCCTCTCACAGAACGTCGCCGACGCGAACACGAGCCGCGCGGCCGCCGCGCTGTTCGAGCGGTACGACGACTTCGCGGCGATGGAGGCGGCCGACCACGACGAGCTGGCCGAGACGATCCGGGTCGCCGGGCTGGCGAACCAGAAGGCTACCCGGATCCAGCGGGCGCTGGCCGCGATCCGCGAGGAGACGGGCGGGGCGTACTCGCTGGCGTTCCTCGACGCGATGGCGACGGACGCGGCCAAAGCGTGGCTCACCGACATCAAGGGCGTCGGGCCGAAGACCGCCAGCGTCGTGTTGAACTTCCACTTCGGGAAGCCGACGATGGCCGTCGATACCCACGTCGAGCGCGTCTCGAAGCGGTTCGGGTTGGTGCCGGCGTCGGCGTCGAATCAGGCCGCACACGACCGGCTTGACGAGATCGTGCCCGACGAGTTGATCTACCCGCTGCACGTGCTCCTGATCAGGCACGGCCGCGAGCACTGTTCGGCGCGCGGCGCCGACTGCGACAACCCGGTGTGTGCGACGTACTGCGACTGCGAGTACTGCTGATAAACGCGCGTCGCCGTCGGCGGTCCGTTAGGTTCTTGACTCGGTTGCGTCTACCCCAAGTCGCGCGCGGGTTGCCGAGCCAGGCCAAAGGCGTAGCGCTTAGGACGCTATCCCGTAGGGGTCCGCCGGTTCAAATCCGGTCCCGCGCATGAGCGAACGAAGTGAGCGAAGAGCAGGAGCGGATTTGCAGCCCAGAGGGCGGTGAAGCGGGTCCTCGCGGTTCGAATCCGGTCTCGCGCATACGTTCTCGACCACACTCACGAGGAGAAGCGTCACCACGAGGAGTCGACGTCGCGAACGGTGAGACTGCGCTCACCACACGCTCCCTTCATACTCGAGTTGCAGGCGGTCGATCGTGTCCGGCGGAATCCCCATCTCGTCGAACATACGACGGAAGACGGCGCGAACGTCCCCCTCCTCAAATTCCCGGGACGATTGCGTCTGTGCCTCCACCCTGACACCGCCGTGGTAGTCGACGTGCACGCGATAGGTGGCCCCGTTGGCTTCGTGCGTCACGGTCGCCCGAGAGAGGACGAACTCGATGCTGCCGAGTCTGCGGTCCGCCGCGTAGTACTCACGGTCGTGCCAGCCGGTCCCGGGCGTGGAACTCGCGTTGACGGTCGTCGCGTTCGCAGTCAGACTCTCGTACGTCGTCCGGAAGGCGACCGGCTCGTCGATCTCGATGCTCGGCGTGCTCGCCCCGGGCTCGGCGGGATCACTCGTTCGAATCTCCGTTTTGAGTTCCTCGACGTAGCGCTCCGCAGTGGCCTCGTCCATCTCGAACAGCAGCGTGAGCCGATCGACGAGCCACGCGTCGGGCGGGAGGTCGTCGACGGTGAATTCGTCGCGAGCGTCATCTGCAAAGAGCGTCACGACGGTGGTCTCATCCTCCTCGTGGAACGTCGCCCACAGTCGCTTCGTCTCCGAGTGATCGAACGTGACTCGGAACGCCTCGTACTCCGGTCCGAGTTCGGCGTCGAGCGTGTCGATACCGTCCGGGTGGAAGCCGCTCGACCCGACGCGCTCGACCGTGTATCCGGCGGCGTCCGCCCGGGTGAGCGTGTCCTCGTACGCGAGGTCCGACACGGTCACGCCGTCGGAGGAGTACGACGCCACGTCGGCGCCGATCAGTAACCCGACGAAGGCCGCGTACGCGGCGATGCCGACGATAACGACCCCGACGAGCGCGATCGCGACCAACCGCAATTGTTTCATACTGAGTGACAGATCCTATGACGAAATAGCTGTACCGTCGGTCCCGCCGAGACAGACGGAGCCTCCACCTCGACGAGCGAAGAACGACTGGGATCGAACCGAGTTCCCGTCAATCGTTGCCGACGCCGAGGTCCCTGCACAAACCCGGCCGCTATCGCGGAACACCGTCAGCGATGGCCGTTGTGAACCGGACTAAACCGGTTCAGGCTGATACACGGATATGGACACCGAGTTCGCATACTGGGTCCCGAACGTCAGCGGCGGGCTGGTCGTTTCGGACTGGGAGACGAAGACGGACTGGACGTACGACTACAACCTCGATCTCGCCCGCACGGCGGAGTCGGTCGGGTTCGACTACGCGCTCGCCCAAGCGCGCTTTTTCGGCAGCTACGGCGCTGACAAGCAACTCGAAGCGCTGGCGATCGCGAACGCGCTCGCGGCGCAGACCGACGAGCTACACATCATCGGCGCGGTCCACCCCGGACTGTGGGAGCCCGGCCCGCTCGCGAACTTCATCGCGACCGCTGACCGCATCAGCGACGGCCGGTTCTCGATCAACGTCGTCTCCGGTTGGTTTAAAGGCGAGTTCACCGGATTCGGGCAGCCGTGGCTCGAACACGACGAGCGGTACGCCCGCTCGGCGGAGTTCATCGAGGTGCTGAAAGCGCTGTGGACCGAGGACTGGGCGACCTACGACGGCCGCTTTTACACGATCGGGAAGGACATCAACGGCTTCGAGGGCGCCCCGCTTGAACCGAAGCCGGTCCAGGACCCGTATCCGCAGGTGTTCCAGGGCGGCAACTCGCAGGCGGCTCGCGAGATGGCCGCGAAACACTCGGATGTCCTCTTTATCAACGGCGGCAGCCTTCAGGAGATCCGCGCCGTCATCGAGGACGTCGAGTCGTACGCCGCGGAGTTCGGTACCGAGGCGCCGCGGTTCGCCGCGAACGCGTTCGTCATCCAGCGCGAGACGGAGGCCGAGGCCAAGGGCGTCTTGGAGGGGATCATCGAGAACGCCACCGACGAGGCGGTCGACGCGTTCCGCGAGCAGGTGAAAGAGGCCGGTCAGTCGTCCGCGGAGGGTGAGGGGATGTGGGCCGACTCGGAGTTCGAGGACCTCGTCCAGTACAACGACGGCTTCAAAACCGGACTTATCGGGACCGACGAGCAGATCGTCGAGCGCGTCCGGAAGCTCGACGCCATCGGCGTCGACGTCGTTCTGACGGGCTTTCTCGACTTCGGCGAGGAGCTCGAACGCTTCGGCGAGACGATCATCCCGGCGGTCGAGGCGGCCGACCCACTCGACCCCGACGAGGTCGACGCGGTCGACGAGATCGAGACGATCGGCGGCGCGCAGGTGGCCCGATAGATGGCCGACCGGACGCTCCTCGGGATCGTCGGCAGCGTCTCGGCCGACTCCCGAACGCGGACCGCCGTCGAACTCGTGCTTGAGGCGGCTGATGAGGACGGAGTTGAGACCGAACTCCTGCATCTCGCCGACTACGACCTCGCGACCGCGGACGGTCGCGGTATCGACAACTACGAGGGCGACACCGCCGACGCGCTCGCGTTGATCGTCGAGGCCGACGCGTACGTCGTCGGCACGCCCGTCTACCGCGGGTCGTACTCGGGCGTGCTCAAGAACCTCCTCGACATGGTGCCGCGCGGACAGTGGCAAGGCGACGTCGCCCCCTTCGAGAACGCGGCGGTCGGGCTCCTCGCGACCGGCGCGACGGATCACCACTTCCTCGCCGTCGATCAGGAGCTTCGCCCCGCGTTCGCCTTTTTCGGCGCGCACACAGTGGGCGGCGCCGCGTACGCGACCGATGACGACTTCGAGGACGGCGACCTCGTCGAAGAGACGATCCGAGAGCGCCTCGCGACGCTCGGTGAGGCCACCGTCGAGCTGGCGGCGGCGATAGACGAAAGCGACGCGCTCGGCGATCTTGGACCCGCGATCTGAACGCCTGCAGTAGCCGCCGAGCCGCTCGGCGACTCGATACGCTCGCTACTCCGCGGGCGACGACACCCGCACCACCTGCTTGCCGATGTTGTCGCCCGCGAACAGCCCGAGGAAGGCGTCAGGCGCATTCTCTAACCCCTCCACGATCGTCTCGCGGTGTTCGAGCTCGTCGCTCGCGACCCACTTGCCCAGTCGCTCGCTGGCCTCGCCGAATCGGGAGGCGAAGTCGCTCACCAGCAACCCCTGGACCCGCGCTCGCGGCGCGATAATCTGCGGGAGCTTTCGCGGGCCGGTCGGCACTTCCTCGTCGTTGTAGTGGGCGATCTGCCCGCAGACGGCGACGCGCGCGTCGAGGTTCAGTTGGGTGAACACGGCGTCGGTGATCGGGCCGCCGACGTTGTCGAAGTAGACATCGACGCCGTCGGGCGCGGCCGACTCAAGCGCACCGCGGTAGTCGTCTGTCGTCTTGTAGTTGATCGCGGCGTCGAAGCCGAGGTCGTCGGTGAGCCACGCCGTCTTCTCGTCGGAGCCCGCGAAGCCGACTACGTGACAGCCGTTGCGTTTTGCGATCTGCCCGACGACGGAGCCGACCGCGCCCGCCGCACCAGAGACGACAACCGTGTCACCGGGCTTCGGCTCGCCGACCTCCAGCAGGCCGAAGTAGGCGGTCCGTCCCGGCATCCCGAGGACGCCGAGGTACGCCTCCGGGTCGGCGACCGCGGGGTCGACCGGCGCGACCGCGTCGGCGTCGAGGGTGGCGTAGTCGCCCCACGTCCCCTCGCCCGTGACGAGGTCGCCCGCGTCGTAGGCGTCGCTCGCGCTCTCGACGACCTCGCCGACGATGCCGCCGCGGAGGGTATCACCCACGTCCCACGGCTCGGCGTACGACTCGGCGTCGCGCATCCGGCCGCGCATGTACGGGTCGACGGAGAGGAATCGGGTTCGTACGAGCAATTCACCGGGGTTGGGATCCGGCACCTCGGTCTCCTGCAGGTCGAAACAGTCCAGATCGGGCTCGCCAGCCGGGCGCTCGGCGAGGACCCACTCGCGGTTGGTGTTCGTCACGGTCGCGATTGGGCCGTCGGACCCAATAGCGTTTGGACGCCAGCAGGGAACGGGACCGACATGTGGGAGGTTGCGCTCCGCTCCGGCGCTTGGCGATGCCGTCGCGCTCGGATCCGCAACACGCGTCGACGAGGCGCTGCTTGTCCGTGCCGATGGTGCTTGCGGTCCGATCACGTCTCCGCAGGAGACGGTTCCGTCGACACCAGCGACGAGATGTCGTCGGAGCCGAACAGCGACCAGTCGTCACCGAGTTCGGCTTCGAGCTCGTCTCGCCTGTCGTAAAAGGTCATTACAACAATAATGATTATCGTGATAACGACTTAGCCGTTTCGGGCGTCAGAGAGCGGACACCGGTCGATCGGAAAACTCGCGGAGAAAACGCAAGCACCTCGAACACCGTCCGCTCGCGTCAGTACTCGATCGTCGCAGAACGCCGGTCGAGCACGAGCACGAGCGCCGCACCGGCGATCGCGGCGAGCGCGAACCGGGGGGCCGCCGCCCGCCACGACTCACCGCTCTCCGCGAGCCGGATCGATACCTCGACGAGAGGCGCCCGGAGCGCGCCGACGATGAGGCTCACGAGGAAGGCGAGCGTCGCGGCCCGCGCCCGCGAGAGGGCGTACTTCACGGCGTGAGCGATGGTGAACACGCCGAGGACGCCGCCGGCGAGAAAGGTGACGACCGAGGGGACCGTCTCGGTGAGCGCGTTCGTCCCGTTCCCGAGCGCGAGCGCGACGAGCCCGTCGACGAACCGGCTCACCGTCCCAGACATGTACTCGTACTGGCCGAGCACGACGAGCAGCAGCGAGCCGGAGACGCCCGGGAGGATCATCGCGCTGACCGCGACCGCGCCGGCGACGAAGACCACTGGCAGTGAGGTCGTGAGGGCGGTCGAGGCGTAGCCGGAGGCGAGAAACGCGAGGAGGAAGCCCCCGGCCGCAGCCGCCTTCCGCTGGGGCGTGTCGAGTTCGACGTCGCCGAGCAGGACCGCCGCGCTCGCCGCGATGAGCCCGAAGAAGAACCCGTACGTCGCGACCGGGCGCGTCTCTAAGAGGTAGTCGACGCCGCTGAGCACGGCGACGACCGCGGTGCCGATCCCGGCGAGCAACACGACCAGAAACGCGCCGTCGATCTCGTGGAACGCGGCGCGCGCGTCGGGAATATTCCGGGGTCGGGCGCCCGACAGCACGCGCAGGATGCGGTCCGGGTCGATCGCCGTGACCGCCGCGATCAGCCGCTCGTAAATGCCGAGAATGAGCGCGATAGTGCCCCCGGAGACGCCGGGGACCGCGTCCGCGCTCCCCATGGCGATACCCTTCAGATACAGGGTCACCCAGTCCCGGAGGCCAGTCATCTTGGGTTAGGCGCTCGCCCCGACGAGCGTGGTCGCGGCCGTCACGACCGGGGCGGCCAGCGACGCGGAGTCGTTGCCGGTGTCGTCACCGGACGTGTTGTCGTCAGTGCTGTTGCCGCCCGTGCCGTCGCCCTCTTCATCGATCGGGCAGTCGGCGTCGCCCGACGGGCAGTCGATGATCTCCTCGCTGAGTTCGACGGTCGCCGGCGCGTCGTCCTCGCCGATCACCTGTCCTTCGGTGACGGTGAGGGTGCCGGTGTTCGCCGTGGTGTAGAGGTCGTCGTCGGTCGTCGCCTCGGTGGTGACCTCGTAGTCGCCCGTCGCGCGGACGCTCGTGTTCGTGTACCCCTCTTCGGGGCCGAACTCGTCGTAGCCCGTCGTCGAGTACGGGAGCGTGAACTCGAAGTTCCCGTTCTCGTCGGCCTCGGCGTACTGCGTGTACTCGAACGTCTGGCCCGAGGGCTTCTCGAGTTCGACGGTCGCTTCGACCTCTTGGCCGGGCTCTGCGCCAGAGCCTTCGACGGTCGCGCCGGGGACGCGCTCGAACGTTTTCACCCAGTCGTCCTGGAACGCTTCGAGCAGCGATTCACCGAGGACGCTCTCGACATTCAGACCGAGCTGCTGGATCAAGCTCACCTGGAACGCCGAGGGCGACTGTCCCTGCGACTCGGTCGCGTGGACGAGCCGGTAGTGCTCGAGCGCGTCGACGCGCTCTTCGGGGAGCGCGCCAACGCCGCCGATCTGGGCACTGCCGTCCTCCTCGACGTAGGCTTCGGCTTCCGACATGTTGTCGAACTGGCGGACGAGGTTCCCGGGCTCGGCCGGGAGCACAGCGATGTCGACCTGGCCGCCGTCGGCGGTCTGGGCGGTGCGCGACTCCCAGTCGACGACGACTGGCTCGGGGTCGACCGCGCTGCCGTGGTGCTCGTACAGGCGGATCATCTGGCTCTCGTGGTAGC
>Ga0208138_100749_pt1 | contig 11249 bp, 11 predicted proteins | sample AntRauMetaRauer3_FD_184786 | JGI IMG/M metagenome (GOLD analysis project Ga0208138, IMG submission 184786) | Saline lake microbial communities from Rauer Lake, Antarctica, in enrichment culture - Antartic Rauer Lake 3 Metagenome Rauer3 (SPAdes)... ...
TGCTGGCGACGTGGCGCCAGCAGGGACGCAATCCCTACGAAGAGCTTCGTCGAGTCGTCAGCAGCAACGAGATGATCTCACGGGCTCACGCTGTGCCGGCTGTCGAGACCTCGGGGTAAACACATACTCAGAATTTAAACGTGCAGACGTATAATGCCTTGACAAATTAGTTAATTTACAATGCTAGCATAACGAAATGTATGTCATCCCCAAAGATTTATCACACCTGGAATTATAGATTACCCATGTCAACGGGAGACACAGAGCGTAGAAAGTTCCTTCAGCTGATGGGAGCGGGTGCGACCTCGGTCGCACTCGCAGGCTGTTCGGGAAACGGGAGCCAACAGGGAGATACGACCGAAACGGGCGACGATTCGGGGTCTGACCAACAGAGCGACGGCGAGGGTGGTGGAGAGAATGACTTCCACTTCATCGCTGGACAGGTGTTTGGGACGCTCGATCCAGCCGAACAGGTGGACTACACACAGGGGCTGGCCGCTCAGAACCTCTACGATGAGTTCGTCACGGTGGACCCCGATTCGTTAGAGCCAACCGCACATATCGCAGACAGCTGGGATACGGAGGATGGCGGAAGCACCTGGGTGTTCACACTACGCGATGACGTGACGTTCACCGACGGGGAGATCCTAACTGCCGAAGACGTGGTCTATTCGATGCGTCGGATGTTGAACATGAAGGCGGGCTACTCGTCGTTCTGGCTCGATACCCTTGATCCGTCAAACGTGAATGCACGCGACGAGCAGACGGTTGTGTTCGAGTTCAGCCAGGCGTACGGTCCAGCACTGGCCACCTTCGTTCAATTTTATATCGTCAACAGTCAGGTCGTCAAGGAGAACGAACAGGACGGCGACTACGGGAAAGCGTACCTGCGGAACAACTCGGCTGGCTCGGGCGCGTACGAACTCGAGAACTGGGAGCAGGGCACGTCCATTGAGATGACAGCCTACGACGACTACTGGAAAGGCTGGGAGGAGAATAGCTTCGATACCTTCCGGTCGACGGTCATCACCGAACAGTCCACGATCATCAACACGATGCGGGAGGGCGGTGGGGATATGACCGACCAGTACATGGGAACGCAGGCGTACAAGGAGATGGCGTCTTTCCCGAACGTGCGGGTCCCGGAGGTGCCTCAACTCCAGCTGTTCCACCTGCCGTTGAACACACAGAAAGCCCCAACTAACGACATCAACGTCCGGAAGGCCATCGCATACGCCTTCGACTACGAGAGCGCCGTCAACGATATCATCGGGGGCGGTGCCGTCGCCGCCGGGCCGGTGCCACGGGAGATGGCAGGCCACAACGACGACATCGAGCCGATGTCACAGGATCTCGACCGTGCGAGGGAGTTCCTCGACCAGTCGGACTACACGGTCGAAGAGATCAACGACATCGGCCTCGAACAGGTGGTCGTAGCCGGAACGGAGCTACAGCGGCAGATCGGGCTGGTCAACCAGGCCGGACTAGCGGAACTCGGAATCGAACTCGATATCAACCCGCAGCAGTGGGCGACCATTACCGACCGGGCCACCGATCCCGAGAAGACGGCCCACATAACCAACATCTTCCACACCGCGAAGATGCCCTCGCCGGATAGTCACACCTACCTCATGTACCACCCGTCGTCTTTTGGTTCGTACATCTCACAGTCGTGGCACACGACTGACGAGATCACCTCCGTGTTGGAGGAGGCCCGGAGGACGACCGATCTCCAAGGGCGCCTCGAGAAGTACCAGGAGGCACAGGCGCTCGTCGTCGAGGGGATGCCGAGCGTGTACATCGCCAACCCGCCGTACCGAATCGGCATCAACGAGAACGTCAGCGGCTGGCAGTACCACGGCGTGATGTCGTTCGACTGGGACGTCCACTCGATGCAGAGAGAGGGAGATGGGCGCGCAAAATAGTCAGCACGCGCTGACCCTCTGAAGCGTTCGACCTACTCGATTTCCACAATGATCACACAATGTCATACGTAGACTACATCGTCCGGCGTGGGTTCCAATCGATCCCCGTCGTGTTTGGGCTCTCGGTTCTCATCTTCGTCATCTCTCGGGTTATCCCGGGGGATCCGGTCCGCTTGGCGCTGGGGCCGCAGGCGAGCCAACAGCAGGTCGAGAAGCTTCGGGCTGAGATGGGACTCGACCAACCGTTGCCGTTGCAGTACGTCGACTGGTTGGCCGGTGTCCTCCAGGGTGATTGGGGCATGTCACTTCGCACAAACAACAACGTGTTAAGCGACATCGTCGCACGGCTACCGGCGACGTTCGAGCTGGTGGTCGTGACGCTGTTCTTCGCAGTCCTGTTGGCGATCCCCTTCGGCGTCGTTGCGGGGACCAATAAGGATCGCTGGCAGGACCATCTCTCACGCATCACCGCCCTGTTCGGCGTCTCGATGCCGCGGTTCTGGGTGGCCATCGTCCTGCAGATCATCTTCGTTGTGTCGCTCGGACTGCTTCCGCTCTCGGGGCGACTAAGCGACGGCGTCGTACCGCCACCCGCCGTGACACACCTGTTCCTCGTTGATAGCCTGATCGCCGGGCAGTTCGGGACGTTCGTCGACGCCGCGAAGCACCTGGTTCTGCCGGCCTTCGCACTCGGGTTGGCGACGCTGGCACAGGTGATGCGGCTGATCCGCTCAGACATGATCGACGAACAGCGGAAGGACTACGTGCTCGCTGCGCGGGCGTACGGGCTTCCGAACAACCTCATCGAGTACAAGTACATGTTGCGCAACGCGTTCACGAGTTCGTTGACGGTCATCGGGCTCGCCTTCGGGTTTCTGCTCGGGAACGCGTTCCTTGTTGAGATCGTCTTCGCGTGGCCGGGAATGGCTCGCTACGGCGTACAAGCGATTCTCTACCAGGATTTCAACTCGATTGTCGGCATCACTATCGTGGTCGGTGTCGGGTTCGTGAGCGCGAACTTCGTCGTGGACCTGTTGTACGGGTATATCGACCCGCGTGTCAGACTGGAGGAAAATTAACATGGCTACCGAGAACACTGAACGGATCTTCGACTCGAACGACACCGCGCGTCAGGAACGCATCAAGCAGCTCAAGCGGGGAGTGCAGAGCTTCACGCAGAACAAGCTCTCGGTCATTGGACTCTTGATGATACTCACACTCGTCTTCGCGGCGATCTTCGCGCCGTATATCGCCCCGTATCCAGAAGACGCCGGCCCTGGCGTCAACTACGATCAGGCGAGCCAGCCGCCGAGCCTTGAGCATCCGATGGGAACCGACACGACCGGTCGCGACATCTTCAGCAGGGTGCTGTTCGGGGCCCGGCTCTCGCTGCTGATGGGAATCGTCGTACTGTCGATAGCTATCTCCATCGGCGTCACGCTCGGCCTGGTTGCGGGCTACCTCGGTGGAAAGACGAACACGGTCATCATGCGGACGACCGACGTCTTCCTCGCGATCCCGCCAACGTTACTGGCGATGACAGTCGTGGCCGCGACCGGCGCGTCGCTGATCAATGTGATGATCGCCATCGCGTTCTCGTGGTGGTCGTGGTACACACGACTCGTCCAGGGTGAGGTGCTCTCAATCAAGGAAGACGAGTTCATCGAATCGAGTCGCGCGTTGGGTTCGGGCTGGTTTCGGACGACGTTCAAGGAGATACTCCCCAACGTCTTGAGTCCGATCACGGTCAAGGCGACACTAGACATGGGATTCGTCATCCTTGTCGGGGCGGGACTGTCGTTCCTTGGCCTCGGTGCCCAGCCGCCAACGCCGACGTGGGGTGCGATGATCGCCCAGGGCCGCAACTACGTCACTAGCTTCTGGTGGATCGCGGTGTTTCCGGGACTGGCGATCTCGTTCGCCGTACTCGGCTTCAATTTCATCGGCGACGGGCTCCGTGATGTCCTCGATGTTGAGGTGAACTGAAATGGGGGATACGCTCCTCGAGGTTCGGAACCTCCACGTCCACTTCGACACGTATGACGGCGTCGCTGAGGTGATCAACGGGGTCGACTTCACTATTGACGAAGGTGAGACTGCGGCGCTTGTCGGCGAAACGGGCTGCGGAAAGAGCGTGACCGTGAAGGCCATTATGGGTCTGCTCCCAGCCGCGCGCATCCCCGAGGGCGAGATCGTATACAAGGGTCAGAACATGCTCAACCTCTCGGACGCCGAACGACACGCCCGTCGCGGCCGTGAAATGAGCATGATTATGCAAGACCCGATGACCAGCCTGAATCCGGTCTTGACCGTGGGCGAGCAGATGACGGACGTCCTGAAGTGGCAGGGCCGCCGCCGGCTCTCGGTCACGGAGTGGGTGCGTGACAAACTTGCCAGGACGTCGGACGCTGAGTACCGCGAGCGAGCGATAGAGATGCTCGCCGACGTCGATATCTCGGCGCCCGAGCGTGTGTTCGACAGTTATCCCGTGGAACTGTCGGGCGGAATGCGCCAGCGCGTCCTCATCGCCATCGCGGTCCTGTCCGAACCGGACTTTCTGATCGCCGACGAGCCGGGAACCGCGCTGGACGTGACGACCGAGGCAAAGATCCTCGATCTCCTTGACGAACTCGTCGAGGAACGCGACACCAGCGTGCTGTACATCACTCACGACCTCGGCATCGCCCGTGAAGTGAGCGACTTCATCAACGTCATGTATGCGGGTGAGATCGTCGAACAGGCACCGACGAGCGACCTGTTCGCTGACCCACAGCATCCCTACACGCGGGGGCTGCTCGAGAGTATTCCGACACTCTCGACTGGAATCGGCGACGGCATCGAGGGACATCTTCCGGACTACACGGACCCGCCGAGCGCGTGTCGGTTCGCCGACCGCTGTCCGTACGCTGAACCCGAGTGTCGAGAGGTGTACCCGTACCCGCGACAGACGGACGACGAGCACGCCATCGCCTGTCACCTCTTCGACGGGCCGCCGGCCCACGAGCGTCACGTGGATATCGCTGCCGAGCCAGTCAATATCGGACGCCCACCGTGGAAGGAATCATCGGAGACGAACTCTGAATCTGATGCAGTAGCCGACGGAGGGTCGATACAATGAGTCTGATAGAGAACTCCCGGACTAGGGGTTCACAGAACGGACGGAACTCCGATGAGCCGATGGTCCGCGTTGAGAACCTGAAGAAGTACTTCCCGATCCACGAGGGGATACTCCAACGGAAGACAGGCGAGGTTCGTGCGGTCGACGACGTCAGCCTCGCGATCGAGGAAGGCGAGACGTTCGGCCTGGTCGGCGAATCCGGGTCCGGGAAGACGACGCTCGGCCGTACTATGCTCAGACTGACGGAGCCGACGGAGGGATCCGTCGTGATCGACGGCCAAGACATCGTTGACCTGTCCGATGGCGAACTGAAGCGGTTCCGCCAGAAAATGCAGATTGTTCACCAGGATCCGACATCGAGTCTCAACCCTCGCCACCGTGTGAAGACCATCGTCGAAGCCCCGCTAAAGATTCACGGCTACGGGGACGCCGACGAGCGCCTCGAACGCGTGGAGGAACTGCTGGAAATGGTGGATCTGCCCCGCGAGTTCATGTACCGCTACCCGGGACAGCTCTCGGGCGGCCAAAAGCAACGGGTCGGTATCGCTCGCGCGGTGGCGCTCAACCCCAAGTTCGTCGTGCTCGATGAGCCGACGAGTGCCCTCGACGTGAGCGTGCAGGCGCGCATCGTTGACATCCTAGAGGATATCCAGGACGAGTTCGGGATTACGTACCTGTTCATCACCCACGACCTCTCGCTCCTGCGGAACGTCGCGGACCGGATCGGCGTGATGTACCTGGGTCGACTCGTGGAGTCGGGTGACGTGAGCTCCGTGTTCGAGACGCCCGAGCATCCCTACAGCAGGGCGCTGATGTCCGCTATCTCGACTGTGAGCGAGGCGGACGAACGGGCAAAGCCCGAGCAACAGGACATCGAAGGCGAGATTCCCGACCCCAGGGAGAAACCCAGCGGTTGCGCGTTCCGTTCGCGGTGTCCGAGAGCGTTCGATGCGTGTTCGGGGGAGGAGCCGCCGATGTACCAAATACGTGAAAACCAGGTCGCACGCTGTTACCTGCACGACGATCGCTTCGAGGAGGACCCCGATTGGTGACGATGTCGGACGAACACCGGTCCCGAATCGAAGCACTGCAGCGGGCACGCCGACGACAACCCTGGACGGTCGAACTCATCGTCGAGTGTGCCTCCGCTCCGGGAGTGTTCAAGGACAGCTCGCCAGCCTGTGCGGCCTGCTCGGAGCCGTGTGCGCCAGACGAGGTATGCGCCACGGCGATCGCCAAATCGGAAACTCTCTTCGAGTCAATGGGGCGCAAACAGACGTACCACCTAGTAGAGAACGGAATGAAGCGTCTGCGAGCTCGGGATGACGCGGCATACCGGACCGCCGACCGAGAGCGACCGAACACGTTCCTGCGACTCGACGCGGACAGCCTCGAGGCAGTCGAATCGACCACCGAACACCAGACGGATACTACTGAACAACAATGAGCATACAACGATACGACGATATCACAGCAGAGTGGGTGGATCACGTTGCAGTCGGCGGGGCGGTCCTCGGCGGCGGCGGCGGCGGGTCACTCGACGAGGGGATCGAATTCGGCGAACTTGCGGTCGAGTACGGGGTGCCGACGATCGTTCCGATCTCGACCCTCAACCCGACGGACGTAGTGCTGACGGTCAGCGGTGTCGGCGCCCCAGCGGCGACAGAGAGCCACGTAAAACCGGTTGATTACGTGCGGGCCGTCGACCTAATCGTCGACAGGCTCGAGGCACGAGGGATGTCGGTCGGTGCGCTGATGACCAACGAGATGGGAGGCTTTGCGGCGATCAACGGGCTTCTCCAGTCGGCAGTGACTGGGCTCCCACTCGTGGATGCAACGTGCAACGGGCGGGCTCACCCCACCGGTCCGATGGGATCTATTGGCATCTCGAGTGACGAAACGTCGCTACAAGCGGGAGTAGGCGGCGAGCCGGGGACGGAACGACGCCACGAAATCGTCGTGGAGGCCCCGCTTGGGTCGGCGGCGTCGACAGTTCGGCGGGCGGCTACTGCAGCCGGCGGACTGGTCGCAGTCGCTCGGAACCCCGTCTCCGCCGAGTACGTTGCGGACCACGCCGCACTGGAGGTCTACGAGCAGGCGGAGGCCGTCGGCCGGGCCGTCCAGTCCGCGGCCGATGGAGCTGCGGCTGCCGACGGGGTCGCATCGGTCCTCGATGGCGATGTGGCTGTGACCGGTACGGTCGAGTCGTGGGACCTCGAGACGACCGGCGGGTTCGACGTGGGCACGGCGGTCGTGGACGGTCACGAGCTCACGTTCTGGAACGAGTACATGACGCTCGAACACGACGGGGAGCGAATCGCGACATTCCCCGACCTGATCACGACACTCGATGCCGAGACGGGGAGACCGATCTCGACTGCGAACCTTGCCAAGGGACAGTCAGTCGCGGTCGTGGTCGCACCGGCGGCGTCGCTGTCGTTGGGAGCGGGAATGGAGGATCCGGAACTGTTCAAGCCGGTCGAGGAAGCGGTCGACAGATCGATTGTGGACTACGCGTTTTCGGAGGTGTGATCCTAATGTTCAATACAATACAGCAAGCTTACGACGTACTCGATCATCCGCAGGTGGATGGCGAGGCAGTTCGCACGGCGCTCGATGGAACAGGTGTCGACGTCGACGTGACGACCATCTCGGGCGACGACGGAACGACCGACTTCGTGAAGGTGGTGGTTCCGGGTCACGACCCGGAGGCCGACAGCCTTGGCGTCGTCGGTCGTTTGGGCGGTGTAGGCGCACGCCCAACGGAGATCGGAATGGTCTCCGACGCGGACGGCGCCATCGTCGCGCTCGCGACCGCCTTCAAACTCGCCGAGATGCACGAGCGCGGTGACGCGCTGCCCGGTGATATTCGAATCGCGACCCACGTCTGCCCCGACGCACCGACGTCTCCACACGACCCGGTCCCGTTCATGGGCAGTCCAGTCGACATCGAGACCATGAACCGACACGAGATCGATGAGGAGATGGACGCGGTGCTGTCGGTTGACGCGACGAAGGGAAACCGCGTGCACTGCGAACGCGGGTTCGCGGTGACTCCCACGGTGAAGGAGGGCTGGATACTGAAGCCCAGCGAGTCGCTGCTCGACGCTCAAGAACGGGTCACGGGGGAGCCCCCGAGCACGCTCACGCTCACGACGCAGGACATCACCCCGTACGGAAACGACGTTCACCACGTTAACAGCATCCTCCAACCCGCGACTGCGACCGACGCGCCGGTCGTGGGTGTCGCAACGACAAGCGTGAACCCCGTCCCCGGTTGCGGTACCGGTGCGAACTATCTCCCGGAGATAACAGAGGCAACCGGATTCGTGATCGAGGCCGCGAAGGACTTCACGCGTGGTCGCGCGTCGTTCTACGACGAGGCAGAGTTCGACCGGTTACGATCGCTGTACGGCTCGATGAACCACCTCCAGTCGCAGGGGGATGACGCATGACGAGGATCGGGTTTGTCACCATCGGTCAAGCCCCGCGCACGGACATCACGCCGGATATCGTCGAGCACTTTCCCGACGATATCGACGTCGTCGAAGCAGGCGCGCTCGACGAATTCGACTCCGAGGCGGAGGTGCGAGAAGCGGTCGGGCCGCGCGACGGCGAACCAATATTCGTCACAAGGCTCCGCGACGGGTCCTCCGTCACCGTCGACCGCGATTCGGTTATCGGCCTCGTGCAGGCTCGGATCGACGATCTCGCCAAGGAGGTGTCCACGATAGGCGTCCTTTGCACCGGGAACTTCCCATCGTTCAACTCCGACGTTCCGATCCTCGAGCCGAGCGACCTGCTCCACGCGTGGACGTCTAGTATCGTCGACGACGGCACTATCGGCGTGCTCATGCCGAAGGAGGAGCAGTTGGCCCAGACCCACGAGAAGTGGGCCGAGTTCGACGTGATCGCCGCAGCCGGATCGCCGTACACCGACGAGGACGAGGTCGGCCCCGCGGCCGAGGCACTCGGTACCGAGACCGACCTCGTCGTAATGGACTGCATGGGATACACCTCCGAAATGAAGGCGATGGTCAGGGAGAAGACGGGGGCAGGCGTACTCCTCGGTCGATCTGTCTTGGGAAAGACTGCCACGGAGGTGCTGTAACGATGGCGACAGACATGCAGGCCGTCGCGCGACAGGTCCTCGCCGAGAACATGGGCGTTGTGGCCGGCGAGTCCATGCTCGTCGTGACCGACACTGAGAAGCGACCGATCGGTCGGGCACTGTTCGAGGCTGGCACCGACCTCGGTCTCGACGCTGGACTCATCGAGACGCCACCGTTGGACCGAAGCGGGATGGAGCCATCCGAGTACGTATCGGCCGCTATGCGGGAGGCCGACATCGTGGTGTGTCCGACGGGCGCATCGCTCACCCACACGCGAGCGAGGGAGGCGGCGACCGAGGCTGGCGCGCGAGTCGCGACGATGCCGGGCATCACTGAGCGGATGTTCGGCCAGGGAGCTATCAGCGCGGACTACGCCGAAGTCGGGCGACTCACCGCCGAACTCACTGAACGGATCACCGCTGCCGACGAGGCCCGGATCGAATCGCGCGGCGAGACGCTCACGATGTCGATCACGGGGCGCGAGGGCATCTCGAGCGACGGACTGATCCGCGAGTCGGGCGACTCCGGCAACCTACCGTCTGGCGAGAGTTACGTCGCTCCTGTCGAGGACACCGCCGAGGGGGCCATCGCCTTCGATGGCGGTCTCGTCGGAGTCGGCGAACTCAACGAGCCGCTCGTCGTCTACGTCGAAGCCGGGACGATCACCGCAGTCGAGGGTGCGTCCGCTGAGGAGTTCCTCGACGCGACATCGGGCGACGACTGCGCTCGTCGCGTGGCGGAACTCGGACTCGGGACGAACCCGGCGGCGGAGATCATCGGCACCGTTCTGGAGGACGAGAAGGTATACGGGACGTGCCACGTCGCATTCGGCGACAACCACGGTTTCGGGGGCACCATCGAGTGCGACTCTCACCTCGACGGCATCGTGCTCGAACCGGACGTATACCTCGGCGACGAACTCGTCGTAACCGAGGGAGACGTGATCGTATGACCCAGAACGAGCAGGGGCGCGCGGACCGGCCAGCCCTTCAGATGGAGACGCCGCAGGTGCCGGACCTGACGCCATGGCTCGCGCGCCGCGCTACAGTTCGGCAGTTCAACACCGACGCTGAGATCCCGGACGAAGAGGTACGCGAGATCGTCGATGCCGGTCGGAAGGCTCCGACCAGCGGGACGGTGCAGATGTACAGCTTCGTCTGGATTCGCGACCAGTCTCTCCGGCAACACATCCACGAACTCTGCGACCGGGGGACTGAGCAGATAGAGGAGGCGAGCCACTTCCTGCTGGTCTGTATCGACCTGCGTCGGGTCCGACTCCTGCTCGAACACCGCGACCGCGACTTCCAGATCACGCCAACGATGGGCCTCCTCGAAGGTGCGATCGACGCCTCACTGGCCGCGAACGGCGTAATGACCGCCGCCGAGAGCCGTGGATACGGCGTCTGTCCCATCGGGAACGTGCTCAACGACCTCCCGGGGGTCGCAGCCGCCGTCGATGTCCCCGAGGGCGTCCTCCCCATCTATGGACTCTGTATCGGCGTCCCGCGCCACGACGGGGCCGCAGAGAACGCTCCGCGCGTGCCGCTGGAGGCGGTGCTCCACGACGGTGAGTACTGCGACGCATCCGAGAATCTCCTCGACGAGTGCTACGGCGCGATGAACGAGATGTACGACGACAGCGTGTACGGCGATTCGACCCGTGAGTGGCAGGGAACGCTTGAACGCTACTGGGGGCCGGAGGGCTTCATGAATCGACGTGAGCGTACGCTATTGACCGCGCTCCGCCAGCAGGGATTCTTCGCGGCCCGCGGTGTTCACGAACCGACAGACGCAGACACGGACAAAGACACGGCAGAAACATGACTAAAATGAACCAAATCGAGATGGGTGTGCTCCGCGTCCTTACGCTGGAGGATCCCCAGGAGGTATCGCTTCACGGCCGAGTGATCGAGGAACACTTCCCGAACGTGTCGACGACTTCGCGGTGCATCCCGGACCATCCAGAGGGTGTCCCGACTGTCGACGCCGAGGCGGAGGCCCTCCCGTACGTCGAACGGCTCGGCCACGAGATGGCTGGCGACGTCGACGTGTTGACTATTAGTTGCGCGCTCGACCCCGCCGTGGCGGCTCTCG
>Ga0208138_100760_pt1 | contig 11115 bp, 15 predicted proteins | sample AntRauMetaRauer3_FD_184786 | JGI IMG/M metagenome (GOLD analysis project Ga0208138, IMG submission 184786) | Saline lake microbial communities from Rauer Lake, Antarctica, in enrichment culture - Antartic Rauer Lake 3 Metagenome Rauer3 (SPAdes)... ...
TGACCGGGCTCGCCGCGTCGACGCCGTGAACGAGGTAGCCGGCCGCGTCGAACGGCCACTCCGAAACCTTCCCGAGCCCAGCGAACAGGATCATCCCGCCGATGGTCGCCCGAAGCAGGACGATGAACAGCGCCGACAGCGAGTGCGCCTTCCCCAGGAGCGTGACGCCGCCGATCTCCCCGCCGAACTCGTTTGTGGTTTTTGTGGACATTGTGTCTCTCCTCATATACGGATACGCCGAGAGCACACATAAACTCGGAAGCGAGTTCCCTTTCTGAGAGAACGGATCGGCGATCTCCCCACGTCGGTTGGGTCTTTAAGTATTCGTCCCGAACGCGCCGGCAGAATCCACCACGCCGCTCCGTCTCACCACGCCTCGCCGCTCGCCAGATCCACGCCGCCGTCGCCCTTCTCGGAGGGGCACACGTCCGCGAGCACGCAGTCGCCGCAGTCCGGGTTGATCGCGGTACACGTCGCGCGACCGTGGTCTATCATGAGGTGCGTGAACTGTTGCCAGTCGTCTTCGGGGATCACGTCGAGAAGGTCCTGCTCGATCTGCTTCGGGCTCTCTTCTTCCGTGATCGCGAGCCGGCGGGTGATCCGCTGGACGTGGGTGTCGACGACGATCCCCTCAACGACATCGTGGCCGTGCTGGAGCACGACGTTGGCGGTCTTGCGACCGACGCCCGCGAGATCCGTCAGCTCCGACATCGTGTCGGGGACCTCGCCGTCGTGTTTCTCGGCGATGTCGGTACAGGCCGACCGGATGTACTTCGCCTTGTTGTTGTAGTAGGTGATCGAGTTGATCGCCTCCGCGAGCTCCTCTTGGGGCGCGTTCGCGTAGTCCTCGGGCGTTTCGTACGTCTCGAACAGCTCCGCACACACCTTGTTCACGCGCTCGTCGGTGCACTGCGCGGAGAGGATCACGGCGATGAGCAGCTCCAACCGGTTCGAGTAGTTCAGCGAGATGGTCGAATCGGGGTACTCCTCGTAGAGCCGGTCGAGGACTTCCTCGACCTGCTCTTCCCGTGGCTCCAGTGGCGTGCCCATGCGGATCCCTCCGCGCGGGCGCCATTGAACGATCCGGAAGCGGCGCGATCGGTCTCCGCGGTGAGGGAGCCGAACTGCCGGACCGACGTGGACCGCCGACCGCACCGAACCGGCAGATTCACGTCGCCCCACCGACACGTCGAGACGTGTCTCGGTCCCGCGATCGACGGCGGCGTCGCCCGGCGTACAGCCGTCGACCACAGGAGTTCTACTGGCTGTGGATCGCCGCGACGGCGACGTACGGCGTCGGCGATATCGTCTCGACGATCGCCTTCTTGGAGTACGTCCCGACGATCGACGAGGCGAACCCGATCGTCGCGATTGCGATCGACTCGCTCGGACTCTCCGGGCTCGTCCTCTTAAAAATCGCCGTCTACCTCGTGATGCTCTGGATCAGCGTCACGGGCGCCCGCGACGGCGACACGCTCCTCTACTACTTCCCACCCGTCCTCCTGACGCTCGTCGGAACCTACCTCACTGCGAGTAACGTCCGCCTGCTGTGGCTCTCCTGAGGCGGTCGCCGACGGACGACCCCCATCAGCGCGATCTTCCCCGACCGACACCGGTTTGCGCCGACGTGACCCATATTCGACCATGCTCTCGGACACCCCGGGCCTCCACCACGTGACGGGGATCGTCGGCGACGCCGCCGCGCACGCCGGGTTCTACGCGAAGACCCTCGGGCTCCGGCTCCTCCGCCGGACCGTGAACTACGAGGATATCCACCAGTACCACCTCTACTTCGGCGACGCGACCGGCTCGCCCGGCTCGGTGTTCACCGTCTTTCCGGATCCGCACGGCGACCCCGGCCGCACCGGGAAGCCCGGGTACGCCGCCGTCGCCTTCGCGGTCCCGCCCGACTCGCTCGGCTACTGGCGCGAGCGACTGACCGACCGCGGAGTCGCGATAGAGGCGGACACCGAAGCCGTCGAATCGGCGGCGTTCGACCGGTTCGGTGACCGTCTGATCGCGTTCGCGGACCCCTCCGGAACCCGGGTCGAACTCGTCGGGAGCGACGCTGACGGCGACCCGTGGGTCGGCGGTGCCGCGGACGACAGCCCCGACACCAGTTCGGTCTCCGACCCGGTCCCCGAGGCCGCGGCGATCCGCGGGTTGTACGGCGTCACCGCGCTCCCCACGGACCCGTACGGGACGGCGAGCGTGCTCGACACGCTCGGGTTCGAGTACGAGGCGGAGGCCGGCGACCGGATCCGGTACCGCGCCCCGGGCGACCGCGCGACCGTCGTCGACCTCCTCGACCGGGACGCACCGTACCTCCGGGAGGGGCCGGGCGCGCTCCACCATGCCGCCGTTCGGGTCCCCGACCGCGAGGCGCTGCTCGACTGGCATGACCTGTTCCGCGACCGCGGCTACGACGTCTCGCGAGTGAAGGACCGCCACTTCTTCCACTCGCTGTACGTGCGCGGTCCGGGCGGGCTCCTCGTCGAACTCGCGACGGAGGCCCCGACGCCCGACGGCCCACAGACTCCCGGGCTCGCGGACCCCGACGCGACCGGCCACGCGCGGGAGCTGTACCTCCCGGCGCGATTCGAGGACGACCGCGAGCTGATCGAGAGCCAGCTGCCCGACTTCGAGATCGGGGACGACGCGAACTCCCGAGCGGACACCGATCGATGACCCGGCGACTCGCGGGCGTCGAGGGGCCGCACGCCGATGCCACGCTGGAAACGGGCGGCGCCCCGGCCGCGGCCGCTGCGGTCGCGGTCGTGCTCGTCCACGGCCGCGGGGGGACGGCCGAGGGACTGCTCCGCCTCGCCGACGAGTTCTACCGGCCGGGGGCGGCGCTGCTCGCCCCGAACGCAGTCCGCTCCAACTGGTTCCCGGCCGGCCACGACGCGCCGATCGCGGCCAACGAGCCGTCGCTGACCTCGGCGGCCGACTGCGTCGCGGCAACCCTCGACGCCGCCGGCGAGATCGGGATCTCCCCCGAACGCGTCGTCCTCGTCGGCATCTCGCAGGGCGGCGCCGTCGTGAGCGAGTTCCTCCGGCGTCGCCCGCGGCGGTACGGCGGCGCGTTCGTCGTCTCCGCGGCGCTCCCCGGAGACGATCTGACGGAGCGTTCGGTGGTCGTCGAGGGAGACGGGGACGAGAACAGAACCGGACGCGAGAACCGGCCCCTCGCCGGGACGCCGGTCGCGATCGACAGCAGTGAGGGCGACCCGTACGTCCCCGTCGAGCGCGTGCGCGCGACTGCAGCGGCGTTCCGCCGGGGCGGCGCGTCGGTCGACCTCCGAATCGACAGGGGCGACGGCCACGGCCTTTCGGACGCGACGATGGCGCGGATCGGCGACCGGATCGCGGCGCTGCTCGACGGCGGCGATCCCTCGGCCGCCGAGTGAGAGGCGGTTTGCGACGTGACGACCCGCGTGAGTCGCGGCTCGCGGACCCGAACGTGTTCGCGACACGGCCCATTTCCCTCGGAGACCGAGACGCGTACGATGACCGAACTCGACGTCAGACAGATCCCGCCGAGTGAGCGACACGACCGGATACACGACGAGTTTGCCGAACTGGAGCCCGGCGAGACGCTCACCGTCGTCAACGACCACGAGCCGACGCCGCTCTACCACGAGATGGCGGCGACGGTACCCGCGTTCGACGCTGACGGCTACGCCGTCGAGCGCGAGGAGGCGTCGCGGTTCGTCGTCGAGTTCCCGAAGGTCGAAGCCGGGTCAGGCCCGGAGAAAGTTCGGCTCGCGGATCTCGACGGCGAGCCGCACGCGGCGGCGTTCCCCGGGCGCGAGCCGAAGACGGTCCGACTGTCGCTGGACGCCGGCCAGAGCGTTCCCGAGCACACCCACCCCGACCGGACCGTGCTGTTCCACGGGTTGACGGGGGCGTTCGAGGTCCGGTTCGACGACGAGGAACACGCGGTCGAAGCGGGGGAGATCGTCCGATTCGACGGCGAGACGGCGGTCGAGCCGACCGCGACCGAGGACGCCACCGCGCTCGTGGTGCTGGCGCCGAAAGCCGACGAGTGAGGCGAGGACGCTCGCTGAATCTCCCGGCGACGTTTTATATACTGCCGTCGAACTCGACCCATGGAGACGACCCGCCAGCGCATCGCCGACATCCTCCGCGAGGGGCCGGCGACCGCGAGCGCCCTCGGAGAGATGCTGTCGCTGCCGACGCCCGTTGTGTACAATCACGTGGAGCACGTCTCGCGGTCGGTCGACGACGACGCGGAGCTACTGGTCGCGCCGCCCGAGTGCCGCGACTGCGGCTTCGACGGCTTCGACGACCCGATCAATGAGCCCTCGCGGTGCCCGAAGTGCAAGAGCGAGCGGATCGAAGAGCCGGCGTTCGTGATCCGGTAGGACCTTTATTTTTAAGCGGTGCGGTCGGAACGTGTGATCGATGACGACCGCCCTCCCAGACCCGTTCGTCGACGACCCGCGGCTCTTCGTCCTGTTGAACGTCGCCGTCTGGATCGTGATCGGGGTGACCATCGGCACCATCTCGTTCGATCAGGGCGTCCTCCGGTCGGCGATCCCGGCCGTCGTCGGCGGCGTCACGTCGGGTATCGTTCTCCGCTCGTCGCTCGTCTACGACTGAAGAACGCCGTTGAAATCTGCTTCCGCAAACGGATTCTCAGCCGAATCAGCCCCTCGCTGCAGACTGCTTACTGAACAAGAGTTTTAACCAGTTAACACGAGGAATATATGGGCAGTTTGGGCGAATTAGAGACTCGAATTACCTTGTCCACCGTAGCTATAGTCCTCGCTGGAGGAGTCATGCTAGCGATGCACATGCGAGATGATGGTAGCACTTCGGTAGCTATCGCTGCAGTCTGTTTTTTCGGAGTGGCAGTAGTAGGAGTATCTCAGTTGACTGTCCGGCACCTGTGACCGTGAGCGGTATCCGCTTTCTTTGTACTGAACGATCGACGGTCAAATTTCCGAGTTGCGCGGCCGAATCAACCGCAAGATCGCGCTTGCTTCTTGATTGAGAGCGGGAGTGGGTGTCGCGAATTGGTGAAACGGTTGTTTATAAGCGATCGAGTGATGTTGCTGGCGGCTGTTTATAAGTCTCAGACAGCACGGTGAACACTTCCAAAGCCCCAGTCGCCGGCGGCTTCGCCGCCGGCTGTCCGTGGCGCGTAGCCCCACGCTGCTTACATCGTCATCAGAACGCTTTGCGTTCTGATTGGCTCACGAGAGCAGAGCTCTCGTGAACGCCTGCGCCGCCCTCGCGGCTGCCCTTTTGAGTCCCGCCCGACCGCACAGCCTCACGCCTCCCCAGCCTCGTCGGCCGGCCTCCGCTTCGCTCCGGCCGCCCGACTCCCTCGCGCGGCGCTCCTCGCGCCCAACGGGCGCTCGGAGGCGCGCGCCACCGCCTCATCCACTTATAAACGATTATCGCCGTCGCTCACGGCTGTTTGAATACTGAATCGTTGCTATCGATCTGCAACACCCACTCTCGCAATCGCTCGCCCTGTCTCTGCGATTCTTGAGTCCCGTATGTTGATCGGAATCGGGGTCGTGTCTCTCACCTGCTGAGGATTCCGACAGGGCCAGAGACGTCTACACGCCGATCCGCTTCTAGTTATAAATCTCCCCGAGGATCCGCCTACAGTTCCTCAAGCAGCGTCGCCGCCGCGGCCGCCGACGAGCCCGGACCGCGCCCGGTGATCAGGTCGCCGTCGACCGTGACGCTCGTGTCGGCGTCGAGCTCGGCGTCCCAGTCGGCGCCCGCGAGGACGACCTCGTCTTCCACCCAGTACGGGAGCTTCCGACCGTCCGGCATCACGTCGTCGTCGTCGACGATGTCCTCTTCCCACGCGTTCGGGAAGCCGGTGACGGAGCGACCCTCGACGAGGGGCGTCCCGTCGGCCTCACGGGTGAACGCCAGAATGCCGACGGCGTGGCAGACGACGAGCGCGACGCCGTCCTCGCCCGCCACCGCGTCGAGCAGGAGCTGGCGCGCGTGTCGGTCCTGATTCACGTCCCAGACGGTACCGTGGCCGCCGGGGAACACGACTGCGTCGTAGCCGTCGGCCGCGACTTGTGCGATCGGCTCGGGATCGTTCAGCTTCGGGTGCTCCTCGTCGACCTCGCGAAGCTCCGCGACCCGCTCCTCGCCGCCCGCGGCCTCCGGGTCGAGCGACCGCTCGTCGACGACCGGCGGCGACCCGGACGGCGTCGCGACCGTCACGTCGACGCCCTCGGCTTCGAGCGTGGTCAGCGGCTCGATGCACTCTTCGGCCCAGTACCCTTCCTCGCTTACGACGAATAGCGCGCTACTCATGCGTGACTCCCCATGCGTGCGCTCGAGGTAAAAGCCGCCCGCGCCCGGAAGCGACGGGGGGCGCCGCGATGTTTATAAGTGTTCGATCGGAACCAGCGGTTCAGGTCGTGAACAGCTCGGTATTGTCGGGGACGGCGAACAGCCCCATCCGGACGCCGGCGTCGAGCCAGCCGTAGCCGTACGAGTACGACGCGAGTGCGTTGACGGGGTCTCCACTCTCGCGGAAGTGCCGGCCGTCCTCCAAGTACGACTCGGCCATCTCGAACACGTCGGCGGCGGCCTCGCCGAGTGGAGTGTCGGCGGGCGGGCGCGGCTCCGCGACCGCCAGCGCGTCGGCGAGCATCCGCTCGTAGCGGTCCGTCTTCTCCTCCAAATCCGCGGTCATGCGCCCCGTTCCGGGGAGCGATTCAAAAAGCCGTCGGCGAAGCGCAACCCGGATACCCCCGGAGCCGAAACGGGCGCCCATGTACGAGGCCGTCCACGCCCGCCCCGCCGGCGATACGACCGCCGCCCGCCACGCCGCCACCGCCGAGCGGTACGGCTACGAGGGGATCGTCGTCCGGACGCGGGAGGCGCTCGATCCGGCCAGCAAGGGCGGTGAGCGCGCAGACGAGGCGACCGCGCTCCGCGAGAAGTACGGGATCGACGTGGTCGACGCGGTCGAGATCGACGCCGACGGCGCCACCGGCGCCTCAGGCGCGGTGGGCAACTACCGGACCGATCGCACCGTGGTCTGCCTCGTCGGGGGCGACGACGGCCTCAACCGGTTCGCGGTCGAGGAGCCACGCGTCGACGTGCTGGCCCGTCCCATGGACGGCGGCGGCGACTTCAACCACGTCCTCGCGAAGGCCGCCCGCGACAACGGAGTCCACGTCGAGTTCGATCTCGGCCCGCTGTTCCGCGCGACCGGCGGGAAGCGGGTCCGCGCGCTGGCGGACCTCCGGAAACTTCGCGAGATCGTGACCTACTACGACGCGCCCCACGTGGTCAGTGCGAACCCGCGGTCGCACCTCCACCTCCGCGCGCCGCGCGAGGTCGTCGCCGCCGCCGAGGCGGTCGGGTTCGACGCCGAGTGGATCGAGGAGGGGCTTCGGGCGTGGGGCGAAATTGCGACCCGCAACCGAGAGCGCCGCTCCGAGGCCTTCATAGAGCCGGGGGTCCGACGTGGCAGGTATGAAGAAGACGGTTGAGGAGCACGCCGCCCGCTTCTCCGAGAAGGCGGCCGAGTACGACGACTCGAAGAGCGACGAGTACCACGCGTGCGCGAGCCTCGTCGTCGACTACGCCGACCCGGACTCCGACGACGTGGTTCTCGATCTGGGGGCCGGCACCGGCGCCATCGCGCTCGCGCTCGCGCCCGACGCCGAGCGCGTGCTCGCCCGAGACATCAGCAAGGGGATGATGGAAGAGGGACGCCGCAAGGCCGACGAGCGCGGCCTCGCGAACGTCGAGTTCGCGTACGGCGAGTTCCGGGATCCCGAGGTCGACCCCGACCAGCGGATCGACATCGTCACCTCGAACTTCGCGCTCCACCACCTCGCGGACGACGAGAAGCGCGAGGCGATCCGCGAGATGGCCGCCACGGGCGCCCGCCGGATCGTCCTCGGCGACGTGGCCTTTTTCGAGGAACCGGACCCCGACGCGCCCTTCTACGGCCCCGAGGTCGACGATCCGGCGACCGTCGGCACGCTCGTCGAGGCGTTCACGGCTGAGGGGTTCGCGGCGACCGCCGTCGAGCGCGTCCACGATCAGGTGGCCGTAATCGTCGCTGAACGGCTCGGTGACCGGAGTGAGGACGCCGAGCGCGGAACCGCGCTCTCTCGGTGAGCCAGCCGTGAAACACCTCCCCAAACACCTCCGGCCCCGTTGGCGGTACTTCGCCATCGGGATCGAGACGTGGCCCGACGCCGACCTCGGGCGGCGCGGGTTCCAGCGCGCGCTGTGGTACGCCGCGGGCAATCTCCTCGGCGACGCCGGCAGCGCCGACGCTGACCTCACGCTGTTGTCTTTTTCCCACGACGGCGGCGAGGGAGAAGCGATCGTCCGCGCCCGTCACGGACACGTCGACGACGCGCGAGCGACGATCGCGTGCGTGAGCGAGGTCGACGACGACCCCGTCGGGGTCCGCGTTCGCGGGATTTCGGGGACGGTACGTGCCTGTGAGGAAAGATATATGGGTCGCGCGGGCGGTAGTTCGACACAGCGAGACGTCGCGTTCGAGGGCTCCGAGCGGTCCGCGGCCGTGCGCGAGGACGCGTGCGACGTGTGGACCGGGTCGAGGTACGTCGGCGCGGCGGCGTTCGACATCGAGTGATATCATGCAGGGCCAATCCCAACAACAGGCGTACGACCGAGGAATCACCATCTTCTCTCCCGACGGCAGGCTCTACCAGGTCGAGTACGCCCGGGAGGCGGTGAAACGCGGGACGGCAAGTGTCGGCGTCCGCGCCGAGGACGGCGTCGTCCTCGCGGCGGACAAGCGCGCTCGATCCCCGCTGATGGAGCCGGAGAACATCGAGAAACTCCACAAGGCCGACGACCACGTCGGCGTCGCGAGCGCGGGCCACGTCGCCGACGCCCGCCAACTGATCGACTTCGCCCGCCGGCAGGCGCAGATCAACCGCCTGCGCTACGGCGAGGCGATCGGCATCGAGACGCTCACCAAGAACATCACCGACCACATCCAGCAGTACACGCAGGTCGGGGGCGCGCGTCCCTTCGGTGTCGCGCTGATCGTCGGCGGGATCGAGAACGGCGAGCCGCGCCTGTTCGAGACCGACCCGTCCGGCACGCCCTACGAGTGGCAAGCGCTCTCGATCGGCTCCGACCGGAGCGACCTTCGCGACTATCTGGAGGAGGAGTACGAAGAGGGCCTCTCGACCGACGAAGCGGTCGCACTCGCGCTCGACACCCTCGCGCAGTCTAACGACGGCGAGCTGTCGCCGGAGGGCGTCGGCGTTGCCACGATCACGGTCGAGGACGAGAAGTACGAGGAGCGACCAACCGACGAGATCGAGTCGATCCTCGCCGACCGCGACCTGCTCCCGGACGACGAGGACGAAGCAGACGAAGCGGACGCCAACGGCGAGACTGGCGACGCGAACGCCGACGGCGAGGAGTAACGCGACGGCGGCGGTCGACGGACGCGCTTGTCGCCTTTCCGCCTTTTTGCTGTTTCACTGTTCCACCGCCGGCCGGGAGAGTTATGGCGCCGGGGGCCGACCGACGACGCGTGCAGAAGACGGTACTCATCACCGGCTGTTCCTCGGGTATCGGGCGCGCCGCGGCGCACGCGTTCCTTGACGAGGGGTGGACCGTGTACGCGACCGCGCGGAACCCTGCGGACATCGAGACGCTCGGCGAAGCGGGCTGTGAGCTGGCGACGCTCGATGTCACGGACCAGAGCGACGTGGATCGCGTCGTCGACCGCATCTTGGACGAGGAGGGCGCGATCGACGCCGTGGTCAACAACGCCGGCTACGGCCAGTTCGGCCCGGTCGAGGACGTGCCGACTGCGAAGGTCCACGAGCAGTTCGACGTGAACGTGTACGGCCCGCACCGGCTCATCAAGGCCGTCCTCCCCGGGATGCGTCGCGAGCGCGACGGGACGATTATCAACCTCTCCTCGGTCGCCGGGCGAGTGTCGTTCCCGGGCGGCGGCGTCTACAGCGGCTCGAAGTTCGCGATCGAGGCGCTGTCGGACGCGCTCCGCAACGAGGTCGCCGAGTTCGGGATCGACGTGGTCGTCGTCGAGCCCGGGCCCGTGCGGACGAACTTCTCGAAGCGCGCCGAGCGGGAGGCGGGAGGCGGGGACGCGGACGACGAGACGACTGAGCGATCGGAGGCGGCCGACGGCTCCGAGACGGACGACGCCGGGCTCGACCGCTCCGGCGCCTACGAGGAGTTCTACGAGATCTTCGAGGACACGCAGCTGATCGGGGGTGACGGTCCCGGCGCGATCGAGCCCGAAGTCGTCGCCGATGCGATCGTCAACGCCGCGAGCGCGACGCAGCCACCTGCCCGCGTCCAGCCCGGGACTGTCGCCCGGATCGGCGTGCTTGCACGGTTCCTCCCCGACGCGATCCTCGATGCCGGGTACGACTTCGTCCGGAAGTTCACGAGCTGATTGCTGCTCGACGGCGGCCGAACCGGCGCTACTCGTCAGTCGGCGACTCCACCGCGAACGGGCTTTCTTTCTCCCGCCAGTCCCACCCGGGGAGCCGCGTTTGGAACCCTGCCGCGAGCGCGGCGTCGAGGTCATCGGCGCCGGCCGCTCCCGCGCCGTCCGCTGTCGCGTCCTCGCTCACGTGCACGTCGACAAAGTGGAACGTCGCCTGCGCGAGCAGCGAGAGGGGGCGCCCCCCAGCGATCGTCGCCGCCAACTCGCGGCCGAGAACCTCGTCGACGACGAACCCCGGGTAGTCGCCAGCGATGTCGAGGTCGCGGAGCAGGGCGACACAGCCGGCGACGTTGACCGCGACCTCGCCGTCCGCGAACACCGCGTCGACCTCGTGCCGGTACGCCTCGGGAGTGACCGGGTCCACGTCGGTCTCGAAGATCCGGCCCAGTCGCTCGCGAGCGTCGTTGATGACGGGGACGACGACCGGGGCCCGCTCACGGACCCACGCGTGTTCGTCTCGGACCGTCTCGGGCGTGATACGCATGTACTCACCGTTCACAGGCCGGGGGTTTGCCATTTGCGAAGGGTTTTATAACGACCGGGCTAATCATCAGCTAAGCGGGTTTTCGCTGGCTGTTCCCGCACGGAACCACCTACGGACAGTACTACCACTATGC
>Ga0208138_100763_pt1 | contig 11084 bp, 9 predicted proteins | sample AntRauMetaRauer3_FD_184786 | JGI IMG/M metagenome (GOLD analysis project Ga0208138, IMG submission 184786) | Saline lake microbial communities from Rauer Lake, Antarctica, in enrichment culture - Antartic Rauer Lake 3 Metagenome Rauer3 (SPAdes)... ...
CTACCCCCATCACAAGGTCCGCTACTCGCTGCGCGTGCTCGAAGAGGAGAACCTCATCGAGCCGTCCAGCCAGGGCGCGATCACGACCGAGCGCACCCACGAGTTCGTCGACGAACTCGACGAGAAGCTCGACGAGACGGTCGAAAAGCTCGGCTCCATGCGGATCGACGACGCCGCAGAACTCGAGAACTGAATCAGTTCGACTTCGCACGAGACGACGGACGGATCGCGTTTTGCCGGTGATTTGGCGTATTTGCCCCGCTCTAGCCGTATTTCCACGTCCTCCCCGCCGGACTCTTTCCCGACTCTTTCCCGACTCGTTTCCGCCGCGTGTCGAGAGCCGTCCAGCTCTCGCTGGCCAATTCGGGAGATCGCGCGAAAGCGGGGGCGGATCGATCGGCTCGACGGTAACGGGTTCGGAGTCGGCTACAGATCGGGGACTGTCATGTGGAAGCCGCCGTCGCGGGCCTCGACCAGACACAGGTGATACCCCTGCTTGCGCGAGAGCTTCACGAAGCTCGCGCGTTTCGATCGGCTGAACAGCCCGCCGCCGACGGCGTCGCTCGCGGTCTCTAACGCGCCCGGCTCGAAGAAGCTCTCCGTTACCGCAAACGCCGCGGCAAAGGGCTCGTTCGACTCGGCGATGTCGCGGCCGTTCTCGACGAGCGACTCCAAGGCCCCCTCGGCGGTCGGGTCGCGGCTGTCGTTGAGGTCGGCGACGAACAGCGGGTTGCCCATCCGATCGCGCAACACCAGATCGAACGAGCGCTGCTCGCGGGTCTCCTCGCCGTTCTCGCGGATCGCGAGCGACACGGAGCCGCCGATCTCCGCACGATCGATCTCCGGGAGCGCGTCGTAGAGGTCGCGGAGCACGCTCTGGTTGCCGGTGCTGCTCACCTCGAAGGGAAGATCCTCGACGAGCCACCGGGTGAAGCCGTACTCGATCGTGTCCGCCAGGAACTCCTCGAACGGCTGACCGTCGACGGCCAGTCCGTCCGTCTCGAAGCTGGTGTGGTGCTCGATCCGGAGGTTCTCGCGGAGCGCGTCGCGGTCGACCGCCCCGTCGTGGGCGTCTTCGAGCGTCGCGCCGCCCTTGGACTCGTACCTGACGAAGAGGTTCGTCCCGCTTCGCGCCTCCGCCGCCGAGATCGTCCGGTCACTCTCCGGGAGCCGATCGCGAGCGGCCGACAACTCCGACTTCAGCCGATCGCGCTCCTCACGGAGCGTCGACAGCTCCGACTCTAGTCGGTCGACCTCGGTCGCGAGCGTGTCTCGCTCGTCGGCTATCTCGTCGCGGTCGGTCGCGAGACTGTCGCGTTCCGCCTCCAGCGACTCCCGTTCTTGTGTGGCGGCTTCAAGTGCAGTTTCGAGCTTTTCGACGCGCTCGTCGACGCGCTCGCCCGCGCTCGATCCCGACGCGCGCTGCGAGACGGCCGACCGGTTCGACCGATCCCGCTCAGTCGAACGCGGCTCGGGGGACCGACCGTCGACAGGCGCGGCGGTCGAGCCGATGTCTCCGCCTCGGTCAGCGCTTCCGGAGCGCCGACGGTCGTTCGCCTCGCTCGCGGATCGTCCGCCCGCATTCGGATCGGTCTCATCGCGGCTCCGGCTACCCGGCGGATCGCTCGCCTCTGACGGGTCGAGCGCGGGGATCGACTTCTGCTCGCGCCACTGCTCCTCCTCGGAGAACACGTCGTCGTTCGGGTGATTCCCCTCGGACTCGGAAGCCTCAGGCGTGTCGTGCGCGTCGGACGTGTCAGCCGTCGCGGCCCGTTCGGTCGTGGCGTCTCCGGTCGTGGCGTCCCGCTCCGCGATCGGTTCCGCGCTCTCGATATCCTCCCCGGTCGTGTCCGTCGTCGCTTCGGCCCCGTTCGATTCACCGGCTCGCTCCCGCGGCGAGGGCGGCGCCTCGTCGGATCGCGTCGAGGCCCCTCGGGGCGTCGGCTCCGATCCGCCTCGATCGGGACGCTCTTCGTCTCGTTCTCGGTCGTTTCGCGCGTCAGGTGTCGGACCCTCGTCGTCGGTCGACTTCTCGTCGGTCGACTTCTCGTCGGTCGACTTCTCGTCGGGAGTTGCGTCGTCGGGAGTTGCGTCGTCGGGAGTTGCGTCGTCGGGAGTTGCGTCGCGAACGGGTTCGTCCTCGGTGATCTCGCCCTCGTCGGTCTCGCTCTCGACCGATTCGTCTTCGACGGTCTCGTCCTCGGCCGGGTCGTCTTCGGAGACGGCCTTGTCCGCCACGCCGGTCGCATCGTCAGTCGCTTCGGGGTCCGGGATATCACGCACGTCCAGATCGACCTCGTAGACGGTGTATATCCCGACCTCTTCGTCGGCCAGTTCGAAGGCGTCGTCGTCGGTTTCGAGCCGGCGCGAGTTCCCGACGTACGCCGCGGCCATCGACTCGCCCGCGGTGTAGGTGACGTAGTAGTCGCCCGAGAGCACGTTCTCAGACAGCTCGACGTAGCCGGTGAACCCGCCCTGCGAGAGCTTTCGGTCGGCCTCCGAGAGCGGCGTGTCGTTCGTGTAGTACTGCGCCCGCGGCTCTCCGCCCTGCTCCTGCATGGCGAATAAGACCGGGAGGACTTCGGCCGGTGCTTTATAAATCGTTCCGGAGGCGTCCGCGAACGCGTCGAGGTCGGCGTCGGCGGTACCGACGACGCGGCCCTCGAACACGAACAGCCACCCCGTGCCGTTCGTCACCGCGCCGGAGAACCCCCGGTCGACGAGACGCCCGAGCCCCGCGAATCCGTCCGAGAACTCCCGGGCGTCCCACCCGGTTATCTCCGCTCTTCGCTCTGCGTCCATTTGGGTTTACGTCGCCTGCAACGACTCAAATACCTTCCGGAGCGTGAGACGGTCGTCTGACACCGGGCACCGGCCGATCCGGTTCGATCGGGAGGCTGCTTCCCTCCTCACCGATCGCGGCTATTCCTCATCGACAGCGGCGATCGCCTCGCGGCCGAGTTCGATCACGTCCCGCTGGAGGTCGCTTTCGGCCAGTTCCCTCGGTGTGTACCAACGCCAGCCGTCGGCGGCGACCTCGTCCGTGCCATTCGGCGCAATCTCGCGGGAGTCGACCCGGGCGTAGTAGAGGTGGTCGACGTGCTGGTGGCCGACCGACCCGTCCTCGTGGACGTTGATGTCGTGCAGCATGAGGTGCGCCGGCTCCGGGATCCCCCGCGTGTTCGGCCCTTCGATCGACGACTCGGTCGCGACGAGTTCGGCCTCCAGCCCCGTCTCCTCGCGGATCTCTCGGAGCGCGGCCTCGTGAGGGAGCTCGTCGCGGTCGACGTGCCCGCCCGGCGGGAGCCGGATCCCCAGCCGTTCGTGCGCGTGGAGCGCTGTCGCGCCGTCGTTGACGACGTAGGTCGTCGCCGTGAAGTGACGAGTGGTCTCCATACGCGTGGCTCGGTCTGTGCGGGCTTGGGCGTTCGGAAAAACGGCGGGGGGTCGACGGGTCGGTTCGGGCGGGTCGGTTCGGGCGGCGTCAGTTCAGCGCGACGCCGTCCTCGGCCTCCAACAGCTCGTGATATCGGTTCCGGATGGTGACCTCGCTGATGTTCGCGACGTCGCTGACCTCGCTCTGGGTCACCTTCTCGTTGACGAGCAGCGAGGCGGCGTAGACGGCGGCGGCCGCGAGCCCCACGGGCGATTTGCCCGAGTGGAGCCCCTGTTCCTTGGCCGTGTTGAGCAGCGATCGGGCCCGGCGCTCGGCCTCGTCGGAGAGACCAAGATCGGAGGCGAACCGGGGGACGTAGCTTTCGGGGTCTGCGGGCTGGATCTCCAGTTTGAGCTCGCGGACGACGTACCGGTACGTCCGGGCGATCTCGTCCTTCTCGACGCGGGAGACGGCAGCGATTTCGTCGAGGCTTCGGGGAGTTCCGGCCTGTCGGGCGGCGGCGTACAGCGACGACGTCGACACGCCCTCGATTGAGCGACCCGGAAGCAGGTCCTCGTCAAGTGCGCGACGATAGATTACCGAGGCGGTCTCGCGGACGTTGTCGGGGAGCCCGAGCGCGCTGGCCATGCGGTCGATCTCGCCGAGCGCCTGTTTCAGGTTCCGTTCTTTCGAGTCGCGAGTGCGGAATCGCTCGTTCCAGGTGCGCAGCCGCTGCATCTTCTCGCGCTGGCGGCTGGACAGCGACTTGCCGTAGGCGTCTTTATCCTGCCAGCCGATGTTCGTCGAGAGCCCCTTGTCGTGCATCATGTTCGTCGTCGGGGCCCCGACTCGGGACTTGCTATCCTTCTCCTTCGAGTCGAACGCGCGCCACTCCGGCCCGTGGTCGATCTCGTCTTCCTCGACGACGAGCCCGCAGTCGACGCAGACGGTCTCGCCGTGCTCCGTGTCGGTGGCGAGCTGGCCGCCGCACTCCGGGCAGCGCAGCTCCTCGTCGGCCGACTCGGTCTCGGTTTCGGTCTCGTCGTCGACGTGCTCCGTCGTGTACGTTCGAACGTTTTCGCTCATTGGTTAGTTCAAGTGGAGGGAACGAAGGGACCGAGAGACGCATCTCGGTTGGTTTCCTCACCGTCACGTAAGCGTCGAACGTATTTAAATTCTTGGGTGAGATCCGGATCGGAGAACGCGCGATAGAGCGGTTTAAAAGGCAATATACGACGAGTATCACCGTTTTTTCGGCTGGCCTTAACACCCGCCGGATCCGATCGGCGATCGGCGACGCGCACCTATATAGCTATTTCGCGGGCGAGGCGCCCGACGGTCGCCCTCGTGGTTCCGCGAGGACAACGGATTTGGGGGTCGACCGAGCAGGTATCGTATGAACCGCGCGCGACTCGACGACCGGCTCGCCGACCTCGACACGGACGGCTACCTGCTCGACGCCTCGCAGGACGACGCCAATCAGCTGTACCTCTCCGGGTTCACCGGGCCCGACCCGTTCCTCACACTGTACGCCGACGGAGAGATCCACGTTCTCGTCGGCGGGCTGGAGTACGGTCGCGCCCGCAAGGAGGCGACCGCCGACACCGTCGAGCGTCACGCCGACTACGACTACGAGTACGGCGGCCGCGAGGCACGTAACGACATGTACGCTCGGTTCGTTCGCGACAAGGGCGTCGAGTCTGTCTCGATGCCGCCGCGCGGTCCGGTCGGCACCGCGGACGCGCTCCGCGAGCGCGGGATCGAGGTCGCCGTCGACACCGACGACCGGATCCGGGAGGTCCGAGCCGTGAAAACCGACGAGGAGGTCGACGCGATCCGCGAGGCCCAGCGCGCCAACGAGGCGGCGATGCGGGCCGCCGAGGCGCTGATCGCCGGCGCCGACGTGGCCGGCGAGGACGCGCCCGTCGACGGTGACGACACCCCCGCCGACGTCGAGCCCGGCACCCTCCTCCACGACGGCCAGCCGCTCACCAGCGAGCGAGTGACCGAGGAGATTGAGGTGACGCTGCTTCGGCACGGCTGTGCGCTCGACCAGACGATCGTCGCCGGCGGCGCGCAGGCCGCGGACCCCCACGACCGCGGGTCGGGACCGCTCCGGGCGAACGAGGCGATCATCGTCGACATCTTCCCGCGGTCGAAGGCGACGAAGTACAACGCCGACATGACTCGGACGTTCTGCGTCGGCGAGCCGCCGGCGACGCTCCGCGAGTGGTACGACCTCACCGAGCGCGCGCTCGACGCGGCGCTCGACGCTGTCGAACCGGGCGCGACCGGCGAGGACGTCCACGCGGCGGCCTGCGAGGTGTACGAGGACGCCGGCGAGCCGACGTTCCGAACCGACCCCGAGACGGAGACGGGGTTCATCCACTCCACCGGCCACGGGGTCGGCCTCGACGTCCACGAGTCGCCCCGGCTCGCGAGCGGCGGGGAGGAACTGGAGCCCGGGCACGTGATCACCGTCGAGCCCGGGCTCTACGACCCCGAGGTGGGCGGCGTCCGGATCGAGGACATCGTGGTCGTCACCGAAGACGGGTACGAGAACCTCACGGAGTACCCGATCGAGTTCGTCGTCTGACGACACACCACACCCGGCTCCGCTGGCCGCGACCGGAACCCGCTTTGACCCGCGTCGAGAACAGCGACCGTGAACTGGCGGTACAAACACACGGCGCTCGTCCTCTGTACGCTCGCGTTCACCGCGACGATGGTCGCGCGGCTGGTGATCAGCCCGCTGATCCCGCAGATCCGCGTCGAGTTCGGCGTCACGAACGCGACCGTCGGACTGGGGTTGTCGGGGATGTGGCTCGCGTACGCGCTCTCGCAGTTCCCCTCCGGCGTGCTCGGCGACCGCTACGGCGAGCGGACCGTCATCCTGACCGCCGTGGGCGCCACCGCAGTCGCCTCCCTGCTCATCGCCGTCTCCCCGTCGATCGTCGCGTTCATCGCCTTCGCCGTCGCCCTCGGCGCGGGCGCCGGCCTCCACTACTCGGTGGCGACTACGTTCCTCGCGCGGCAGTTCGACGACATCGGCCGCGCCATCGGCGTCCACGTCGCCGGCGCCCCGATCGCGGGGCTCGCCGCCCCGCCCCTGGCCGCGCTCGTCGGGTCGCGGTACGGCTGGCGCGCCGGTATCGCTCTCGGCGTCGCCGTCGCGGTCCCCGTGTTCGCCCTGTTCGCGTGGAAGGTGCGTCCCACAGAGCCGCTCCGGCCCGACCAACCCGTGCGCGAGCGGTTCGCGTTCGGGCCGCTCGCGGAGCTGCTCTCCCGGCCGGAAATTCTCTACACGACCGCGCTGTCGACGATGGGTGCGTTCACGTGGCAAGCGACCGCCTCCTTCCTCCCGTCGTTCCTGGAGTTCGGGACGGGGCTGTCCACCGGAGTTTCGGCGCTGCTGTTCTCGCTGTACTTCCTCGTTCACGGCGCGACGCAGCCGGTGACGGGGTCGGTGTCGGACCGGATCGGCCGCGACACGACCGTGATGGCGACGATGGCCGCCGGGGTTGTCGGCTACGGGCTGCTCGTCGCGGCGGCGGAGCTCGACTTCGGACGCCCCGCCACCGTCGTCGGCGTCGGGTTCGTCGGCCTCGCGATGTCGTGGGGCGCGCCGCTGCAGTCGCGGTTCATGGACCTCCTCTCCGACGCCGAGCGCGGCGCGGGGTTCGGGCTCGTCCGGACCGCTTACATGGTCGTCGGCGCGTCGGGAAGCGTCGTCGTCGGCGCGGTCTCCGACGCCGCCGGCTGGTCGGTCGCGTTCGGGCTGCTCGCCGGCGTGATGGCGCTCGGGCTGGCCGCATTGCTCGCGAACCGGCTCCTCAGGCTCGGGTACTGACCCATCAGAAAAAAGATAGATCGTCTCGGCCACTGACCGGAGGAGACGCGCCAACCCAACTCGAGGTCGATCCGGTCTGATAGAAGTATTAATTTTGAGAATAAGTCAGCAACTATTTACATATGAGTGATAGATATCATAATAGAACTTACATGAACAGACGACACATTTTGGCAAGTGCGGCGGCTATCTCTATTCCTCTCGCTGGGTGTAGCGGTTCGACATCCGATAACTCCACGGCTCCGAACGCTTCGACAGAGGAGTCCAGTGGCGGCGACGGAGATGGCGACGACTCAGCGCCGCAGACGGACGACACCGAGGATGCGGGGCCGACCCTCGACGAGTTCGCGTACCCAAACGGAGCCGACCGAGACGGCGTCGACAGAGCGGCGCTGTTCAGTACTCACGAATCGACCCTAGTCGAGGCGGGGTCGCTGACGTACGAGGGAGATCGCACTGACGTGTTCAACGGTGACGAGTTCCAACAGACGCAAACGAACAAATTCGACGCCAACGATATCTCCCGCGAGCTAACGGAGGGCGAGGAGACCGAGCAGCACTGGTCCCCGGCCGGCGAGGACGTGGCGTACGTCAGGATGGAGTCCGGGTTCGATCAGGCCTACAGGGTAGACAATCGAGCACCGCCGACGGGCGAGGTAACCGGGTTGGGCGAGTTCCGGCAGTATCTCTCTGAAGTAGAGTGGGGAGAGGCGACAGAGGTGGTCGAGACCGCAGACGGCTTCGGAGTCGTCTACGAATCGATCGGCTACTCGGACCGGTTAGGCTTCGGGGAGATGGAGGAGTTCGACGCGGCGGTAACCGTCACCGAGTCCGGATACGTGAGCGAACTAGAGTACGCCCAGACGATGAACCAGGGCGGCGATACCGTGGAGTTCGACGTCGCGTCCGCGGTAACGTCGGTCGGCGAAACGACCGTAGAGGAGCCCGACTGGGCCGACACGGCGCGAGAGGATGGGGTCCGGTTCGACGTCGCGCTCACGGACGACGGCACCGCGTTTCGACTTGAGCTGACAAACGGTAACGAGGTCTCGTCCGACGCGCGCGTTCGTCTGAGAGATGACGGAGGAAGCGCCAGCAGTAGCCTCCCGCGAGCGCTCTCGGTCGGCGACGTGCTGTTCGTCGGCCTTTCCGAGACCGGTGACCTCCTGACCGACGAGAACGGGGCGCCCGAGGAAGCGCGAGCGCTGACAGGGAACCTCCGGCTCACCGTTGACACGATGTTCCCGCTACTAGCTCACACACGACGGCTGTAGCACGCAGGACGCCGCTTGGCGTCGGCGTGTCGGCAGCGTCTCAACGTGAAAAAAATTGATTCTGACTTCGGTGGGGCCTACAGCCGGTCGTCTTCGAGGCTTCCCGGGTCCTGCGCCGTGTCGAACATGTTGTTCTCGGCGCCATCAAGCATCTCGTCGCGGGGCTCGTCGTCAACAATGGAGACGTTGTACGCCTCGATACCGGAGGCGATCAGGTCCTCGGCGGCCTGCTCCTCGGAGACGAACTCCTGTTCGGCGAGCTGTTGGAACTCCGCGTACACGTCGTCGGACAGGTTCAGCTCGAAGGTGGGCATACGCACCCGTTCCAGCCGGACGCTTTTAAGGGTTCCCTCGCCGGTGACCACCGCCTGCGGGCCGAAGTCGCGCCTCTGTGCCCGAGTGACAGCGGCCGTATGGAACTCGCGAGCGATCGCCGCGACGGAGGGCGAGTCGGCGCCGCGGGGCCGCATCCGTACCGCCGAGCCGGTCGGGGCTTTGGAAGAAACCACGGTCGATCCTGCGTCATCCATTTATAAGCGACGACTGAGTCGTCGGACGCGTTCACCGTGTCGTCGACGGCGTAGAAACAGCCGCCAGCAACTCCCGAACCCGTCTTATAAATCGCTCCAGGCGCCGAGGAACCGCTGGACCGCGGTCAGGTGTCCGACAGCCGCGAACAGCGCCAGCAGGAGACCGACGACGTTCAGGCCGGCGACGATCGGCGCCGAGTAGACCGCGGCGACGACGCCCACGATCCCCATCAGCGCGAGCCGGTCGGCGCGCCCGAGCAGGCCGCCGTACTCCCGACCGATGCCGACCGCCTGAATCTGCGTGCCCATGTACGAGGTCATCAGCACGCCGGTCACCGCCGCGAAGCCGAGCGCGTACGACTCGATCCCGACGGTAAAGCCGGCGATCACCGCGATGTCGGCGTAGCGGTCGAGGACGTGATCGAGGAGGTCGCCGCCGTCGGAGGAGACCTCGAGGTGGCGCGCGAGCGCGCCGTCGACGAGGTCGAGCCAGCCGTTGAGCAGGACACAGAGCGCGCCGACGAGATAAAAGGCGGGCTCGCCGACCGCGAACGCGCCGGCGGCCGCGACCGCGACGCCGAACGCGAGGACGCTCACCTGGTCCGGCGAGAGCCCGATCTTGGCCGCGGCGCGCACCCAGGGCCCGAGCAGGCGGTCGGCGACCGAGCGGTACTGGTCGAGGGTCATCTATCGATCCGACCGTCGCGGCGAGTTCATATATAATCCATGAAGTCGACGGTCCCCGCGCTCGGCTCGCGGTCGCCCTCGATCGCTGCGCGGATTTCGTCGGCCACGGCCTCCGGGTCGCGGTCGGTGGTGTCGATCTCGTAGACGTTCTCGATCCCGTGTTCGGCGACCGCCTCCGAGAGGATCACGTCGAGCGCCTCGCTCTCCGCATTTTCCTCGGCGGTCGCGTCCGACTCGCCGCGCTCGCGAAGTCGCGCCTCGATCGTCTCCGGGTGACACCGGAGGACGACCACGCGGTCGACGTCGAACCGGTGTGCGAGGTGCGAGTCGAGTACGCCGGACCAGTCGCCGAGGTGGTCGCGGACCGCGTCGAGGTCGGCGACGAGCGTGTCCCGGTCGGCGTCGCGCTCGGTCCAGAGGTCGTCGTCGCCCTTGATGCGGTCGTTGAGGTGGATCACGTCGTACTCGTCAGCGAGCAGCGCCGTCGCCGTCGACTTGCCGGTTCCCGGGGTGCCGGTGACCGCGACGCGGGCGGGGGCGGTGTCGGCCGACTCGTCGCGCTCGGTCCCGCTCACGCTCGAACACCCAGCCCGAGGTCCGCGAGCGTCTCGTTGAGCCGGTCGACGGCCTCGCGGGTCCCCTCGCGCGTCCCGGTCGAGATTCGGACGTGGTTCGGGAGTCCGAAGGAGGTGCAGTCGCGGATGATCACGCCGCGCTCTTGGGCCTCCTCGGCGACCCGCTCCGCGTCGCCGACCTCGGCGAGCACGAAGTTCCCAGCCGACTCGACGGTCGGGGCGTCCAGTTCGTTCGCGATGTACTCGCGCGCCCAGCGCGCCGTCTCGACCGACTCCGCGACGTGGTCCTCGTCGTCGAGGGCGGCGATCGCGGCCCGGCACCCAAGTTCGCTCGCGGCGAAGGGGGTGTTGACCCGGGCGTACGCCTCGCCCCACGCCTCCGGGACGACGCTATAGCCAACTCGGAGCCCGGCGAGGCCGTACGCCTTCGAGAAGGTGCGGAGCACCGCCACGTCGTCGCGAGTTTCCGTCAGCGGGATCGCGCTGTCGATCTCGGCGAACTCCCCGTACGCCTCGTCGACGATGACGAGCGTCTCCTCCGCGGTCGCGTCCGCGATCGCCCGCACTTCGTCGAGGGGCATGACCGAGCCCGAGGGGTTGTGCGGCGACGTGAGGTAGACGATCCGCTCGCCGCCGTAGGCGCTCAGCACCGTCTCGGCGTCCTGCGCGAAGCCGTCGTCGGGTGAGAGCGCGTACTCAGACACCTCACCGTGGTGGTACCGGGCTGACATCCCGTAGTAGGCGAATCCCGGTTCCGGCACGAGCACCTCGTCGCCGGGCTCTAAGGCGGCC
>Ga0208138_100765_pt1 | contig 11043 bp, 11 predicted proteins | sample AntRauMetaRauer3_FD_184786 | JGI IMG/M metagenome (GOLD analysis project Ga0208138, IMG submission 184786) | Saline lake microbial communities from Rauer Lake, Antarctica, in enrichment culture - Antartic Rauer Lake 3 Metagenome Rauer3 (SPAdes)... ...
TAGTATTTTATAGAGAATAACACTGAATTTCAAGTGTTTCTCTACATAATAGTATTAGAGAGGTATGTACTTAATAGTTGTGATTAGTTTGCTTTAGAGACTATTTGAAGGGTATAAAGAGATTAGAATATAGGTAAGAATATAGCTATAATAAAATAAGGTTTTAAATCAATTAATAGCGTGTATACGTCATTTTTTCATAGTATTCACGTCCTGCAAACGGTTTAGAATCTTTTGGGTGGAGTACGGTTTCATCAGGGTAGCCACATGTCTTGTATTTCTCATAATCTGGTTTTTCTACCCACGGTCGTTTATATGAATCTGAAATATGACCGTTGAATTCTGTGTGCATATTGATGAACGTAGCTTCAACGCATCCATACACACCACCTTCTTCTGCTTGCCATCGTGGACCATCATCTGTAACAACCCACGCATCACCCCATCTTGCCGACGAGAGAGGAACGCTTGTATCCATACTTCGAACGTTCTCAAGCCCTTCATCATGGATTAACTCGTAATGTTTGTGTGGACTACCACCAAACAAATGAAGTTCTTCACAATCTCGATAATCATCAATACCCCACGGTGCTTCTGAAAATTTCTTTTGACACGGAATACCAACACGAATGAAATCAGGAACAGTAGAAGGATGAACGGTTTTGGGAGCAACAATCAGCTCATCACAGTATGGTTCTAATTCATATGCGTACTCGTAGGCTTGTTCACTTGTAACGTTTTTATCAATATCAGGTACAACAGCATATTTCGGACGCTCCTGTTTTACAATTTCAAGATACTTCTGGAATGCAGATTCTGTATCGTATTTTTTGTACCGTTGGACTTTCTTAAATGGGAAATCAACGAATTGAACGTTGAATTTTGACGGTGGTCGTGTATTCAACCCTTCAAACCCAATAATCGCACCACCTCGATATGCTGAATGCGTAGCTGACACAGAACCGTTTGCCATCCAAATAATATCTCTCTTATTCTTGAATGTGATGTCTGCTTCCAACTTTTCAGATTGAATAGGTTGTATTGTCTTGCTACCCATGTTTAAAATCTCTAAATAATATTAGAACGCTTATTGTGTTATATATTTCGGTCTAAAATAGATTTATCCTATCTAAACCCGTAAACATAAGGCATATTATAATTAAAGATATGTTATGAGTGATTCTAACTGGATGATGGGTATTATGAATAGATTATCGGGTGTTATTGCAACACTGGTTGTGTTTGTCGTGTTATGGGCGTTTATCTCATCACACATCATAACATTCTCTACAACTATATCAATGATTATCGCTGTAATAATATCGGTATATATCTATGGTACAGTTCTTAAATTCGTTAGTCAATAATATTCTCGTTGTTATATTTCTCAGATTGTTTAAACGTACCAATAACAGTATCAGACTGTACACAGATGACAACATACGTTTCTAATAGTTTATAAAATACGGATACACGGTGATAGTAAATATTATCGTTATCTGATTTGATATATATGTCTTTAGCCATATCATCACCATCTACTCGATAAGATTCTTTGATTAATTCATTTAACTTCTCATCTGTTAGTTCTTGACTTGGATATACTGGTGAATCACTTGCAACTGCTTCTATCATATTATTTCTGGTTTTTACTTTGTCTCCCATATAATAATATGATTAGTTAAACCCTATATATTTAACTGACAGAAAGTGGAAGGTGATGGGATGCCTCTGAAATCACCCTTACAGCAACTTAGACCTTGCAAGTGTTATAATAAACACTGTGTATATAGGTAATTATTAGTATAATGTATTTTATTCAGACTTAGCAAAAAAATCAAAATTAAACGTAGAAAGGATTTAATCGTGAGTAATACTTTACCACGTTGATACTTATAGTTTATATATGTACAAATGGTTGATTCTTCTTGGAGTCGTTGGAATAATAGGTTTGTTTGCTACGGAATCGTTACTATTCATCGTCCCGTTTCTGTTAGCAATACTTCTCGTAGTAGTGTTGAAAATGATTAAACTCGGTTTGCTGGTTGGGTTAATTGGCGTAGCGTTGTACTTGATGCTTCACCTCGGTTTGGTCTAAACTCGAACATAAAACACGGACAAATAACCGTACCACATAGACCGTCGTTTCCGAAGCACGGTTTCTTTATATACCACCCTCCCCCCACTATTTCCGAAGAAACAGCAATCAAGTGTCCAGCTGTATCTCTCGATTCGATAAAATAATCAAACGTCGTGGTTGTTTGACATTTTATTAAACTGCTCTACGGACTAACTCAAACAGCTACAGCATAAAGTTTCCGCTTTACATACAGCTGTTTGTATTGTTCCAGTCGCAATCGTAGGGTTAGCTTCGGAAATGATGGGGGGAGGGTGTCTTTATACATAGGGCTTCTTCGGAAACGATGGTGGCTGTTCTTTTATATACGTTATAACATCGGAAACTTCGGAAGCTTAGGAAGCGAGTGCTTTATTGCCTATTAGTAACACAGTCCACACATGCCCGTCTTCGAACCATCTGAAGGGATATTCGACCGAGCTTACGTCTTATCCGAAGACTATATTCCTGATGTGATACGTGGACGTGATGAAGACATACAGAGATACAAAAATCTCCTGCAACCTATTATGGATGGGAGAGATACGAAAAGTATCCTCTTGTACGGAAAGACAGGTGTCGGTAAGACAGTCACGACACGTTACCTTACGCAACATCTTGAACGTGATATTAACGAGTATCACGGTATCAATCTTAATACAATCTGGGTTCTTTGTGAGAATATCAATACATCATACCAGTTAGCTGGTGCTATCATTAATGAGATACGTGAACCAGAGAACCACATAACACCCACAGGCTACCCTTCAGAACAGATGTTTCGTATGATGTATGATGAATTAGATTCGTTAGGTGAACACGTCATTATTGTTCTTGATGAGGTAGATAATATTGGAACCGACGACAAGCTTCTCTATGAACTTCCACGAGCTGGTTCAAACAATCGATTACAAGATACGAAAATCACGGTTATCGGTATCAGCAATGATTTAAGATTCACAGATAATCTCCGTCAGAAAGTCAAATCATCTCTGGCTCAACGTGAATTGCAATTCCCTCCATATGATGCGAACGAACTGAATGAAATCCTCCGAGACAGAGCTGAAATTGCGTTTCACGATGGAGTTATTGAAAACGGTGTAATCGAACTCTGTTCAGCAATCTCTGCGAATGATGTTGGTGATGCTCGACAAGGCTTAGATATACTCACAGAAGCTGGTGAAATAGCTAACAGGGAAGATAGTGAGGTCGTGACTGAAGAACACGTCTACCGTGCAAGAGATGCCTTAGAGCAAGATTTGATAAACGATAGTATTGGAGATTTAACGACGCAAGGTAAATTGGTACTCTGTTCGATTCTCTATTTTGAACGTTCAAATGAAACGCCTGTCCGTAGTAAAGACGTATATGATAAATACATTAAATTAGCTGAATATATCGACACGAGTCCTGTAACACAACGTCGTGTTAGAGACCATTTAGGTGATTTAAAAATGCAATCACTCATCTTAGAATCTACAAAGAATACAGGTAGACAAGAAGGGAGATATAAAGAATACAAATCATATGCTGATGTTGACTCTGCTATATCTGAATTAGATAAAGATGGTACGATGGAACCTATAGTTGAATTGTTAGAAGCTCTCAATTAGCTTCGGAAACGATGGGGGTATTCTAATATACTTACAATAGGTATTCAATCTAATATTCAACTCAAAGATGAATATGAATTAGCTTCGGAAACGATGGGGGGTGTCAATGCTATTAGTTACCACGATTCATCTATAGTTTGTTTCGAAAATAGCTTTACTATCTTGTGCAAAAAGAATAACACCATTATATTCTGTGTCCTTATAATATATACTGTATTTTTCACCTTCTAAAACACCGTTATGGTCTACTAATAACAAACACTCTGTTACCCATTCAATCGGTTCTATATCTGTACGTTGATTATCACCCATATGTATATATTATGACTAATGTTGGTAAAGAATTATGTTAACATGTATCATAGTAGTCCACTAAAAATTTTAAATTTAAACGCATTACTTACAGCATCTATAGTATAGCCAAACCGTGTACAGTACCGTTAAAATCAGACTGGACAGATATAATCTCCATTCGTATTATACAGGTACGGTCCATGCGGGCAATCACTGCAGTTACTCTTTCCACATGGTTTCATCATTTTATATACAGACCCAAATTCATCATGAGGGATAACATCTAATATCATACCTTTGCTCTTGAAATCTTTTCTTTTTTGATTTATATTTTGGAATAACAGCGTACTGTAGGTTATCGAGTCGTGTGCATCCATGATTTCATCGAGTTTATCCTTAGCATCTTCCTTTGTAGCCAAATATTTCAACGCACTTGTTTCACTCGAACTAAGAGAACCGTAGTTTTTCATGTAATAATTAGTCAACTCCATTTCTGAATCTCTATCTACATCCTCATAGTCTGGATTAAACATAATTGGTTCATACGTATCTGTATCGATTTCTACTGTCGTATCTGTATCAATCTTTGAAACATCCATAGACATATCTTCAGTCAAGCTATCATACGTATGTGGTTTAGAATACTTCTCGTTCTCTCGTATCTCATCTTTGTACTTTTCAGCTATATTAGAATATTCTTCATTGAGAATTTTTTCTGCCACACTTGGAAAACCACCGTTGTCTTGTACGTCCTGAATACTCTGTTCAGCAACACGAGCTAAATCAGAACTCTCGTGAAGCTCTGAAGACGGTATTGCTTGTTTGTATATCTCTGAATCAGGATTTCCTCTGTATTCATCACACTCAGCTAACTCTGTAGCTGTTGTTACACCTACAACGCTTCCTGCTTTATAGGGTATCTCATCCGTTGAAGAAGCATCATCGTGCAGTGCAACCATCATATACACATGGTTATCGACGTGTGCCTGCTTCGCATTCTTATTCACGTTATGTCTACCAAAGAAATCAGGGTCATCTTGGTAGCTCGTCGGTATCCCCTGTACGTTCTTATCATTATTTCCGTTTACTCGGCGTGACTTGACATCAATTGACGCCCACCCTTCATCTGTCTTAAACAAAAAGTCGTGTTTGTACGAACTACTCTGAACATCATCTAACCAAACCCATTCATCATCCTCATAATTGTTCTTCAAATGTTTTGCGACGACGTATTCAGCTGTCCGTCCTTGGTTCTGGTCATACGCCCTCTCAGAAGTTCTACGCCCACTGCTCGACCCAAACGCCTCTTGACTCTGGATATTCTCTCGTTCACCGCCTAACAACTCATATGCTGGTATGTCTCTATCCAAATCTCTGAATAACATATCATAATATTATCATTACAACCCCAAATGTGTTAGCTTTCTTAGGTTTCTTATCTAACAAAGGGAAGGTGGTGGGTTAGGTAAGAAAAAAATCAGTAGTTGTCGATGAAATCAGTGAATATCTTACTATCTGTTTGTAGTATAACTTTCAAGAACAGTATCCCATATTTGAATACGATATGAAGAACTAATTTGTTGAACTTCTCCGAATCGTTTTTGAAATAATCACTATCATCAATACTGTCTAAATCATGTTCTCTACAATACGTTTCATTAATATTCTCTGTATCAGATTCATATGCTCTATCAATAATACTCACAACTTCTTCATCAGGAACCTGTTGCATCAGCTGTGGAGCTAATAATTTTAAGAGATTAATCAATACAAACTGTTCGTCTCTCTTGTAAATACTCTCAATAGCTTCATCTACATACGTCGATTCATTCAGTGTTAGGATATATAAGAACTTTCTCGCATCCTCTAAGAGATATGGTCTTACTTTCTCTGGATTCTCATCTGCATACATACAGAGTAACGCCCAATCTCTCACATATTCATTGTCGTCACCCTCTTCTTCGTATTTCTCAAGTGAGCCGAATTCATCTACCACAAACTGTCGTAATTCTCTGGTAAATGAATCCATCATATCATAAAACATATCATCAGCACTCGGTACGCCTTCCATAGGTTCTGCATCAGGTGGAGAATCCGTAATCTCAGCAACAACCATTCTACTATGGTCTGTAATAAACGGATTGTGGAATTTATCTTCATCTTCATACGTCATTAACTCAGCTAAATCACTGTTAAAATCATTTAAAATTTTATCTCTATTGTTATGATTGTGAATATACTCAATTGCTTCACCAAAAGTCATTTTTTGACTCATACCCTACAATTATTATTATAAGTGGTAATAAGTATTGATTAAAATCGAAAAATAAGCTACTCTCTATCTACAACTCACGAATGAATTTTCGATATAGGTGACTATACCCCAAACCAACACTAATTGCTACTTCATTCTTATGATAACCAATAATGTGATTCACGAATTCATTTGCATTATTTTCAAAGTATTCTGTATCTACACTCTTACCGTGAACCTCTTTATAGGATTCTTTAACGGTTTCTTCATCATACTGATATATGATTTTACAAATTTCAAATAAATCACCAGATTCAGCTACAACATCACCCACAATCGCTTTACAGATTATTAAGCTGAGTGCATTATTATCTGCTAAATTCCCGATGACACCACTTTCAAGCTCTAAGTTCGTAACTATAGCGTTGAGAACATAGTCTGGAACGTGTTTCGCAAATGATTCGAATATCTCATTTGGTCTCTCCTTAGCTAATTTCAGCATCAATTCAATCACCTCTGTATCTGAATCTTCGAATTCATCCCATGAACTATAGCCCATATCGAGCATAGCTTGTCCAAGTAATGCCTGATTCTCATCGATAAACCCAGACATGAATTTGAAATCATCTACGTCATCATTATCCATAATGTCTTTCTCTAATTTGATTGCCATAACCATACTATCATTTCCTTCTAAACTCAGAATAATTTTTGATACAAACTCTGGATTCATATCAATAGCATGGCTAACGATACTTGGTCGGTATTCGTCAATTACTTTTTCTAATTTATCTTGCTCTCCCATATACAATATCACATCATCTGTAGTCATTTCTTGACTCATATCACAATATTATGCTTATTGGTGGTAAAGTATACTGTTATAAATATAAAAAAATAACTATACAATTCTTATAAATTAATTTAGAATACTTATGACTGTATTTATATAATTTAGATGTTTCTACGTGTTGTAATAAGAAGGTATAATTTTATAACTTTACCAATTCTGTAAACCTTTCTTCACTAATAGATTGACAGAAGCATTACGACTAATCCCTAATTCATCAGCAACCTCATCGACCTGATTAACGAGACTTGATGGCATCCGTTGGGTTAGTTGCTCTCGTTCCTCATCTTCATTATCTTCAGCTGTGTCTGTGCTAATGTTTGCTTCGTCTGTGATTTTCTTACGCCCCATAGTGATTGTATTTTGGACTCATACTGTAATCAATCTATCGCCGTTTCTCCATCAAAATGATTTCACTCTTTAGAAAACACGTTACCACGTACCATAGCAATACGATAAAAAATTTTACATCAGCTCTCTATTCTTGCCATTGAAGCTCTGGGTAATCACCTTCAACAGTACCCCACGTATCTTTGAAGTCGAATCCACTCATACTACTTGAAGCTGAACTTCCTTGCATCTCGCTGGTTGTAAGACCATTACTATCAGGAAGACCTGCACTTGAAGATTGACCTGTTGAATTAATATCCCAATAGGAGTCTGATACACTTCCACCCATATCATTGAACCCGACGAGACCACCGACCATACTATCTGATTCACCAGTAACATTTCCTGTTGAATACGAATTCGAAATATTACCCTCAGGATTGTAACCGACGAGACCACCTACTTCTGATTTACCAGTAACATTTCCTGTTGAATACGAATTCGAAATATTACCCTCATTTGCACCGACGAGACCACCTACATAATCAGATTCACCAGTAACATTTCCTGTTGAATACGAATTCGAAATATTACCATTATTATTACTTCCTACGAGACCACCTACATATGATTCACCATTTATATTAACATTAATAACACCAACATTTTTGACTTCGCCACCTGCATCAATTGCTCCAAACAATCCAACATCATCATCATCTAATCGATTAATAGATAAATTACTGATTGTATGGTTTTGTCCATCGAAACTACCTTTGAATTCTGAGTTAGCTTGTTCAACATCATACGTTCCAACTGGGTCAAACCCTTGTCCATTATTCCAATTAACTGTACCAGAAGCATCTATATCATTAACAACGGTATAATTAGCACTGAGGTCTTCTTGCATAGCTTGTAAATCACTTGCTGTCCTGATTTCATATGGACTCGAACTTGAACCATCACCATTCATTAGAATGCTTGGCACACTTGTTCCTTCATTAGAAGCAACAGTATTCAAGTCAACATCACCATAACTTGCTGTGAATCCATTCACACGCAATTCATCAGCTTCTTTAACATTATATACACCATTAGCATTAGTTAAATCAGAGTCAACGAGATTCCCTTCCGAATCATACGACTCAACTAATACACCTTCAGCGGGTGGATTATAGGATACCGTTCCAGAGAGCGTTTCACCGCTTTCTGCTCCAACAACTGTCGTTGACCGAATTACTTCTTCATTTCCACCAACAACAGCAATGAGAGTGTATTCACCATCCCCATTGTCATACGTAAAAGACCCGATAGATTTGGTTGAACGTTGTTCAGTTCCATCTTCGTGTCTAAGAATAAATTCATCTACGTTTTCGTTACGAACAATCGTTGCTTGAACTCCACTATCAGTCTGTTCCATCTGGACAGATGCATCAGATGTATCCGAAACACCAGAACCTATATCGAACACAATGACTGTGGCGAGAGCCACGAGAGCCACTGTCACAGCAACCAGCAATATTACGCCAATTACGGGCGATACACCTTTTTCCTCTAATTTATCTCTATATTTATCTATCATCTATTAAATAAATAGTCTTAATACCCCATATATTTAACTATTTATAGTATAAAAACAAAAATTTTTTAGTCAGCTCTCTATCCTTGAAGTTCTGGATAATCTCCTTCAACTGTGCTCCAAGTTGAAGTAAAGTCGAAATCCATTTTATCTTCAGCAGATGAACCTTGCATCTGGCTTGTTGTGAGTGGTACACCTGATTTGGTATTATCTGTTGATACATCTGTGCTTGTGATTGTAGAGTCTGAATTCCAGTATGAATTCGAAATATTACCATAAGTATAACCGACGAGACCACCTACATTATTATCTCCACCAGTAACATTTCCTGTTGAATACGAATTCGAAATATTACCATTACCATTACTTCCTACGAGACCACCTACATAATAGTAGTCACCAGTAACATTTCCTGTTGAATACGAATTCGAAACTGTACCATTACCATTAATTCCTACGAGACCACCTACAGATTCACCAGTAACATTTCCTGTTGAATACGAATACGAAATATTACCATTATTATTGTCACCGACGAGACCACCTACATATGATTCACCTCCAGTAACATTTCCTGTTGAATACGAATTCGAAACCGTACCAGAATTAATTCCAGCAAGACTACCGACTTTATCATCTCCAGTCATATTAACATTAATAACACCAACATTTTTGACTTCGCCACCTGCACCAATTACTCCAAACAATCCAACATCATCTAATCGATTAATAGATAAATTACTGATTGTATGGTTTTGTCCATCGAAACTACCTGTGAAACGCACATCATCATTATCACCTATTGGGTTAAATCCTTGGTTAAATGGTGTTGCTAAATCATATGATATTGTAAACTTTTCATAATTCGAATCATAATACGTGTCATCTATTGTTATAGAATCATTACCTGCATTCGTTGTAAATGTCACATCTACACCACTTTCATTCACAACATTAATTGTACCTTCAGAAGCTACAAGATTTAATTCTGTTGTGTCTCCATTTGAAAGCCAATATGACTTAAATTCATCTGACGTTTTTTCATTCCAATTTTCAGTTTCACTTGCTTCTATATCTCGGATAAGCTTGTAATCAGCATCAAGGTCTTCTTGCATTGCTTGAAGTTGAGCAAGATTCCCTACTTCTATAACAGAGCTTGACTCACCTTCAAGAGCACTGACTACAGTTACCGATTCACCGTTAACAGATACTCCACTTATAACAGTGGTTTCATCAAAATTGAAGTTAACAGTATCTCCAGCAGAAAACCCAGTTTGCTCAGCACTTGCGTGTAATGGCTCACCATTGTAGTTGATGTCACCCTCTGTATTCAGTACGATTCGAGCAGAGCTTGCGTCAACTACAGTCAGTTCGTACTGTCCGTTAGCGTCTGTCGTTGTTGAATCAACCAACGTACCACCAGCATCATAGGCTTCAACAGTTGCTCCAACAATCAGTGGATTAATTTCAGCTGTACCAGAGAGTGTTTCACCACTTTCTGCTCCAACAACGGTTGTTGAACGAATTACTTCCTCGTTTCCACCAACAACAGCAATGAGAGTGTATTCACCATCTCCATTGTCATACGTAAAAGACCCGATAGATTTGGTTGAACGTTGTTCAGTTCCATCTTCGTGTCTAAGAATAAATTCATCTACGTTTTCGTTACGAACAATCGTTGCTTGAACTCCACTATCAGTCTGTTCCATCTGGACAGATGCATCAGCTGTATCCGATACATCCGAACCTATATCGAATACAATGACTGTGGCGAGAGCCACGAGAGCTACAGTAACAGCAACTAATAATATTACGCCAATTACGGGCGATACTCCTTCTTTATCTAATTTATCTCTATATTTATCTATCATCTATTAAACAAATAGTTATACTACCCCATATGTTTAAGGGTTTTAAATGAATTTAAGTAATGTTTTACCAGTATAATAGTTATTAGTATAGTATGGAACAGATAAACAGAGCTAATGAGGATTCTATTTTGTCTAC
>Ga0208138_100771_pt1 | contig 10945 bp, 6 predicted proteins | sample AntRauMetaRauer3_FD_184786 | JGI IMG/M metagenome (GOLD analysis project Ga0208138, IMG submission 184786) | Saline lake microbial communities from Rauer Lake, Antarctica, in enrichment culture - Antartic Rauer Lake 3 Metagenome Rauer3 (SPAdes)... ...
ACCGCGATTCGGGTGCTGAGCTACAACGTCCGCTACGCCAACCGCGACGATCATCACGACGCCTGGCACGACCGTCGCGACGCGGTCGGACGGCTCGTCCGCTTCCACCGCCCGGACGTCGCTGCGTTTCAGGAGCCGCTACCCGGTCAACGGCGCGACCTGCGCGAGCGCCTCTCGGAGTACGAGTTCGTCGGGCGAGGCCGGGAGGCGGGCGACGAGGGCGAGAGCTGCCCGATCGCGGTCCGGACCGATCGCTGGGAGGTCGTCGACGACGACACGTTCTGGCTCTCCGAGACACCGAGCGAGCCGTCGACCGACTGGGGTGCGGACTACCCGCGGATCGCGACGTGGGCGCGAGTCCGGGCGGTCGATGGCGACGCTGCCCTCCTCGTCGTCAACACGCACTTCGACCACGTCAGCGCGCACGCCCGTCGCGAGTCGGCGCGACTGCTCCGCCAGCGGCTCCCTGACGTAGCTGGACCGGACGCGGGACAATCCGACGAAACGATTCCGATCGTACTCGTCGGCGACTTCAACTGCACGTCGGGATCCGACCCGCATCGGATCCTCGTCGGCGACGATCCGACGGCGGAGACGGACGCAGAGCCGATCGACGACCCCGGGATCACGCTCCGCGACGCGGCCACGGCAGCCGACCTCCGACACGGGCCAGAGACGAGTCTCACCGATTTCGCTCGGCTGATCGACAGTCGCCGGATCGACCACGCACTCGTCTCGCCCGAGGTCGGCGTCGAGGCGTTCGCGACCCTCACGGACCGTGACGACCGGGGGCGCTACCCCTCGGACCACCTGCCGGTCCTCGCGCGACTGGCCTTATAAAGAGTCGACAGCGATCACTACTACTCGTCCGCGTACTTCTCCATTACCGTCTCGTAGCCGCGCTTGGCCGTCTCGTACGTCTCGTGGAGGTCGTCGATCGGTGTCTCGCTCGCGTCGACGCGAAGGTCGTTGTAGTACGGGTCGTCGGTCGCTTCGTCCGTGTTCGTCACCTGTAGCGCGGCGGACTGGACTTCCAGGTCCTCTCGCCTGTCGCCGCCAGCCTCGTGGCCCGCCGCGAGCGCGTCGATCAGCCGCTCGGCCAGCGGGGCCTCACCGTGAGCGTCCGATTCGTAGGCGGTCGCAACATCGTCGATCACGTCCTCGCCCGTCAGGAGGTTGCCCGCGACGGTGTAGTTCTCGCCGACGACGTGGCCGTACCAGTCGTTGCACTCCTCGCCGGAGAACGCGAACGTCCCGTCGGCGTCGACACCGTGGAGCTGCCGCTGGGATTTCCCCTCGTCGGTGTTCAGGAGAGCCTCAAGCGCGTCGTCGACGGCGAGCCCGTCCCCCAAGTACTCGATCCCTTTTCGGCCCAACTCGACGTTGACGAGCGACTGAGTCGCCACCGCACCGTCCGCCGACGCAAACGGACACAGCGTTCCGACCCCCGGTAGGCGTGTGGTCACTGCCACGCCGTACCGAATCTGATCGTCGCCGTCGTCGTCGGTGTACCGCTCGCGAACGCAGATGCTGAACGTCACACCGGTCGTGGGGCGGGGACCGACAAAAGACTGCGGCCCGGGGGCGGCGTTTCCGGCTTCAGGTTCCGAGGGCGACAGCTCTGGTTTCGCCCGCGATCGGACTGCATGCCGGTTCGTGTAGCGGGCTGCATCACCGTGGAGACGAAAAGGACGCCGAAATGAGCCCATTCCCGGCCGCTAAGGGGAGCCTAAGGGAAGCCAAACCGCTGGCACCGGAGACGATCGCAGTATCGTGATTAGTGCCAACGGGCGACACACTTATGCGTGCGAATCCCCCCCATACATATAGCCTCGGTTACGGGCGAACGGCGATCCGTCGTGGGTCGCCCTCGACGACAGCAGCGTTCGCGGCTCGATAAGCCGTTGTCTCAGGCACGCAGAGCTGTGCCGCCGCGCGTCGAGGGCGCTCGCAGCGGATCGCTGCCCCTCCGAGCGACCAGAGACTAGATACAATGCCAAACCGACACACGCTCGAACGGCTCAGCGAGGAGTACCGGACGAACGTCCCGGACGATCTTCGGGAACCCCGCTCGTTCAACTGGTACCTCGACGCGCTGTACGAGGAGCCACGGATCGCGCGGAACGCTCACCAGCGCGTCGCGGACATGTTCGACCACTACGGCACCCAATACGACGAGGAACGGGGCGTCGTCGAGTACGCGCTCGCCGCGGACGACCCACTCCACGACGGCGAGAACGTCTTCTACGGCCGAGAGATCCACGAGGCGATCCACGAGTTCGTCAACAAGGTGAAGTCCGGCGCCCGTGGACTCGGGCCCGAAAAGCGGATCAAGCTCCTGCTCGGCCCCGTCGGATCCGGTAAGTCGCATTTCGACTGGCTGGTCCGCCGGTACTTCGAGGCGTACACGCGCGAGGACGCCGGCCGGATGTACACCTTCCGCTGGGTGAACCTCTGTTCGGTGATCGACGATCAGGACCCCGGCGACGACACCGTGCGCTCGCCGATGAACCAGGACCCGCTCGTGCTCATCCCGCGCCCCCAGCGCGAGGGCGTGATCGACGAGCTCAACGAGCGGCTCGACGCACCCTATACCCTCCGAAACGATCAACACCCGGACCCGGCCTCGGAGTTCTACCTGAACGAACTGCTCGCGCACTACGGCGACGACTTACAGCGGGTCCTCGACAACCACGTCGAGGTCGTCCGGCTCGTCGCCGACGAGAACCGCCGAGAGTGCATCGAGACGTTCGAGCCGAAAGACAAGAAGAACCAGGACGAAACGGAACTCACCGGCGACGTCAACTACGCGAAGCTCGCCGTCTACGGCGAGTCCGACCCGCGCGCGTTCGACTACGCCGGCGCGTTCTGTAACGCGAATCGCGGGTTGTTCTCCGGGGAGGAACTACTCAAACTTCAGCGGGAGTTCCTCTACGACTTCCTCCACGCCTCTCAGGAGTCGACGATCAAGCCGAAGAACAATCCCCGGATCGACATCGATCAGGTGATCGTCGGGCGGACGAACATGCCGGAGTACCGCGAGAAGACCGGCGACGAGAAGATGGAGGCGTTCAACGACCGCACCAAGCGGATCGACTACCCCTACGTGCTGGAGTACGAGAGCGAGGCGAAGATCTACGGGAAGATGCTCGACAACGCCGACGTGCCCAACGTCCACGTCGAGCCGCACGCGCTGGAGATGGCCGGCCTCTTCGGCGTGCTCACTCGCCTGGAGGACCCGAACGACGAAACGGTGAGCCTCCTCGACAAGGCGAAGGTGTACAACGGCGAGCTAGAAGACGAAGATATCGACCGCCGGAAGCTCCGCGAGGACGCCGCCGAGTCCGCCGACGTGGGCGAGGGGATGGACGGGATCTCCGCACGGTTCGTGGGCGACGAGATCGCCGAGGCGATCATGGACGCCACCCACCGCGACCGTAGCCACCTCTCGCCGCTGTCCGTCTTCGACCACTTCGAGGCGAATCTCGGCGGCCACGGGTCGATCGCGGCCGACGACCTCGACCGCTACGAGCGGCTCTTAGAGACCGTCCGCGAAGAATACCGCGAGCGGGCCATCGAGGACGTGCGACACGCGTTGGCGTACGACGTTGACGAACTCCGCCGGCAGGGCGAGAAGTACATGGACCACGTGATGGCGTACATCGACGACGCCACCGTCGACGACGAGCTCACCGGCCGCGAGACCGAGCCGGACGAGACGTTCCTTCGCGCGGTCGAAGAGCAGCTCGACGTGCCATCCGACCGCAAGGACGACTTCCGACAGGAGGTGTCGAACTGGGTCTCTCGGCGCGCTCGCGAGGGGCGCGGCTTCGACCCGCGGGAGAACGACCGGCTCCGGCGCGCGCTCGAACGCAAGCTGTGGGAGGACAAAAAGCACAACATCAACTTCTCGGCGCTGGTCTCCGCGACCGACCTCGACGACGAGGAGCGGAGCGCGTGGGTCGACGCCTTGACTGACCGTGGCTACTCCGAGGACGGCGCCGCGGAGGTGCTGGAGTACGCGGGCGCGGCCGTCGCCCGCTCCGAGATCGAAAACGGTGGAGACTGAGATGGTCGAACGCAACACGCCGGACGGGGACGCGTTCGTCCGCGATGCCGACGAAACCCTTCGGGGGGCGTACGACCCGCCGATGAGCCTCAACGAGTACGTCGATCGGGTGTTGACGAACCCGACCGCAGCCGCCTCCGGCGCGCGGTACCTCCTCGCGGCCGTGGAATCGCAGGGGACCCGCGAAGTCCGCGAGCGCGGCGAGCGACTGGAGCGGTACCGGTTTTTCGACGACCCGTTCAACGACGGGGAACACGCCGTGTTGGGGAACACTGCGGCGCTCAACGCGTTCGTCGACGACCTCCGGGCCGCCGCCGCGGGACGCGGCAACGACGAGACGATCGTCTGGATCGACGGCCCCACGGCCACCGGAAAATCGGAGTTCAAGCGGTGTCTGGTGAACGGCCTCCGAGAGTTCTCGAAGACCGAGGCCGGGCGGCGCTACACCGTAGAGTGGAACGTCACCGGGGCGGGGAGCCGAGGCGGGGTGGGGGCAGGCGCCGCGTCGCTCTCGTACGGCGACGGCGGAGACGCCGCCGCATGGTACCGGAGTCCCGTCCAGACACATCCCCTCTCGGTGTTCCCCGAGGCGGTCCGAGAGTCGATCGCCGACGCCGTCGACGACGACGCCTACCCGATCGCAGCCGACGTGGACCTCGATCCGTTCAGCCGCGAGGCGTACGATCACCTCGAATCAGTGTACCGCGACGAGGGGCGTCGAGACCTGTTCTCGGCGATCACCGACCGCGACCACCTCCGCGTGACGAGCTACGTCGTCGACGTGGGCGAAGGGGTCGGCGTGCTCCACGCCGAGGACGACGGGAGCCCGAAAGAGCGACTCGTCGGTTCGTGGATGGGCGGCATGCTCCGCGAACTCGACTCGCGCGGGCGGAAGAACCCGCAAGCGTTCAGCTACGACGGCGTGCTCTCACAGGGAAACGGCGTCGCGACCATCGTCGAGGACGCCAGCCAACACGCCGACCTCCTCCGCCGGCTCCTCAACGTCCCCGACGAGCGGCGCGTGAAGCTCGACAAGGGGATCGGGATGGATCTCGATACCCAGCTCGTCGTCATCTCGAACCCCGACCTCGACGCCGAGCTCGACCGCCACGCCGAGCGTGAGGGGGCGGACCCGTTGAAGGCGCTGAAACGCCGTCTCACCCGCCACGAATTCCGCTACCTCACGAACCGACGGCTGGAGGCGGAGCTGCTGCGTCGCGAGGTCGGCGGGCCGCGAGGCGTGCCGACGGTCGACGGGATCGAGAACGACGAGCCGACCGATACCGGCGAAAATCCGGCGCGGGACCCCGCGAGCGAGCCCGGTGCCGCGTCCCTTACGATCGACGTTCGCGACGGCGACGGCGGGGTCACAGAGCGCGAACTCGCCCCCCACGCGGTCGGAGCGGCCGCGCTGTACGCGGTCGTCACGCGGCTCGACACCGACGACCTACCGGCGGGGATCGACCTCGTCGAGAAAGCCGAGCTGTACGAAAGCGGTGAGATACGGCGCGAGCGGAGCGGCGAGGAACAGCGGACCACCGTCGACGAGGTCGAGTTCGGCGACAGCGACGGCCGGAACGGGATCCCGGTCACCTACGCCCGCGACGTCGTCGCGGAGCTGCTCGGGTCGGACGCCGACCGCAGCCACCCGGAACTGCCGGTTGAGCGGGTTATCACGCCGAGCGACGTGCTCGACGCGATGGCCGAGGGGCTCTCCGACGCGCCGGTGTTCTCGCGGGCCGAGGTCGCGGAGTTCGAGAGCCGGAAGGCGCCCGTCGCCGAGCGCATACGCGAGCGCCAGCGGACGGACGTGGTCGACGCGATCCTCGCGGAGGAGACCGTTCCGGAAGCGACCGTCGCCGAGTACGTCGAGCACGTGTACGCGTGGGACGCCGATGAGCCGGTCGAGACCGAACGTGGCCCGCAAGAGTCGGACGCGCTCGCGATGAAGGTGTTCGAGACGGAGACGCTCGGCCGGTTCGACGAGATCGACTACCGCGGGAACGACCCTAGCGAGTCAGTCGCAACGTTCCGACGCGAGCGGGTGATCCGCGCGCTCACCCGGTACGCGTGGCAGAACCGCGGCGACGCGTTCAGCGTCGACGAAGCGGATCTCGGCGAGATCCCGGAGCTGAAGGCGGTGCTGGAGTCGAACGACCTCGCGGACGTGAAACGCCGGTTCCCGGACCTCGACCCCGCCGAGTGGGCCGACCCGCCCGCAGACACCGAGACGGAGCGCGCGAAGGCGGCGACGATAGCTCGGCTGGTGGACCGGGGGTACAGCCCCGCATCCGCCGAGTTGACGAGCCGTGCCGTGATGCGGAGCGTCCGCGACGAGTGGACGAGCCTGACCGCCGACGGAAACGTGGCCGACGAGGCCGCCACTGATCGCTCGAGAGAGGACCGCATGGGCCGAAACGGGGGTGGTCGGACATGGGACTAACCGAGGACCGCGAGCGCTTCCGTGAGGTCGGCGAGAAGCGCCGCGAGGACCTCTCGGAGTTCATCAGCCACGGCGATCTGGGCGGCTCCGACCCCGACCGGGTCCGGATACCGGTGAAGATCGTCGATCTGCCCCAGTTCGAGTACGATCGCCGCGATGCCGGCGGCGTCGGGCAGGGACAGGGCGGCCAACCCCAGCCCGGTCAGCCGGTCGACCCCGAACCCGGCGACGAAGAGGGCGACCCGGGCGAGGAAGGCGGCGAACACGAGTACTACGAGATGGACCCGGAGGAGTTCGCGCGCGAACTCGACGAGGAGCTCGGACTCGACCTCGAACCGAAGGGGAAACGGGTCGTCGAGGAGACGGAAGGCGATTTCACCGACACCGCCCGCGCCGGCCCGCGGGGCACCCTCGACGTGGACGAGTTCTTCAAGCGCGGGCTGAAGCGCCACCTCGCGACCGACTTCGACGGGGAGTACGTCCGAGAGGGACTCCACGTCGCCGGCGCGGGCGTCGACGACGTGTTCGAGTGGGCGCGCGGCCAAGGGATCCCCGTCTCCCGGGCGTGGATCGAGGACGCGGCCACGACCGCGGCGGACGAGCACGGCGAGCGCGTCGAATCCCTCGATCGGTGGGCGAGCTTCGACGCGCTCGCCGAGGAGATCGACCGCGAGCCCGCCACGCATCGAATTCGTCGAAAGGGGCTCGACAGCGTCCCATTCCGCCGGGAAGACGAGCGCTTCCGTCACCCCGAGGTGATCGAGAAGCGCGAGCGCAACGTCGTCGTGGTGAACGTCCGAGACGTGTCCGGCTCGATGCGCGAGACGAAACGCGAGCTGGTCGAGCGCGTGTTCACCCCGATGGACTGGTACCTGACCGGGAAGTACGACGCCGCGGAGTTCCACTACGTCGTCCACGATGCAGAAGCGTGGGAGGTCGACCGCGGCGAGTTCTTCGGGATCCAATCGGGCGGAGGCACCCGTATCTCCAGCGCCTACGATCTGGTCGCGGAGATCCTCGAAGAGTACCCCTACAGCGAGTGGAACCGCTACGTGTTCGCCGCCGGCGACTCCGAGAACGCCGGCAGTGACACGACCGAATCGGTGATCCCGCTGATGGAGTCGATCGAGGCCAACCTCCACGCGTACGTGGAGACCCAGCCGGGCGGCGCCGCGCCGAACGCGCGCCACGCCGACGAGGTGGAGGCGGCGCTCGGCGACGCTAACGACGTTGCGGTCGCGCGCGTCTCGGAGCCAGAGGACGTCACCGACGCCATCTACGAGATCCTCAGCACGGAGGCAGGGAGCGACGGCGGAGCGACCGCCGGCGAAGCGACAAGCGGGCGGACCGACGGGGGTGAGCGCCGATGAGGGACGAGCGCATCGAGGCGAAACGCGAGGCAGAGTCCCTTGAGGAACCGGCGGCGGAGGCGCGCGCGCTCGCCGAACGGCTCGGGCTGGAGCCGTACCCGGTGCGGTACTGGATCGTCGACCACGACGAGATGAACGAGCTGATCGCGTACGGCGGCTTCCAGCGGCGGTACCCCCACTGGCGGTGGGGGATGAACTACGAGCGGCAGTCGAAGTTGGATCGCCACGGGCTCGGGAAGGCGTTCGAGATCGTCAACAACGACGACCCGAGCCACGCGTTCCTCCAAGAGTCCAACTCGCCCGCCGACCAGAAGGCGGTTATCACCCACGTCGAGGCCCACGCGGACTTCTTTGCGAACAACCGGTGGTTCGGCCTGTACGCCGACCGCGGCGAGACCGGGCCGAACGCCGCGGCGCGGCTGGAGCGCAACGCTGATCGGATCGCCGCGATTGCCGATCGTCCGGAGGTCGATCGCGACGAGGTCGAGCGCCTGATCGACGCTGTGAGCGCGCTTGATGACACGATCGACCAGCACAGCCCGGTCGACGCCGCGCGGTCAGTCGACGAACCGGGAGTCGACGAGGACGTGAACGACCGTGACGACGATCCGCTCGCGGAGCTCGAAGAGCGGATCGCGGAGCTGGACCTCTCCGAGGAGGTGCGCCGCGACGTGTTCGACGACGAGTGGCTCGAAGCCAGAGGCGAAGGCGTCGAGCCGGAGGAGCCGCGCCCGGACGTGCTCGCGTTCCTGCGTGACTACGGAAAGCGATACGACCCGGAGAGCGGAAAGGCGGTCGACCGCGAGCCCTGGGAAACGACCGTCATCGACGCGCTCCGCGAGGAGGCGTACTACTTCGCGGGGCAAAAGCAGACGAAGGTGCTCAACGAGGGCTGGGCCACATATTGGGAATCGATCATGATGGGCGGCGAGGGGTTCGCCGGCCCCGACGAGTTCCTCACGTACGCCGACCACATGTCACGGGTGCTCGGATCACCCGGGCTCAACCCCTACAAGCTCGGGTTCGAGCTATGGACCCACGTGGAGCTGCGGGCCGCCCGCAGGGACGTGATCGACAAGCTGCTCCGTGTCGAGGGAGTGACGCCCGAGAACTTCCACTCGCGGATCGATCTCGACGAGGTCGCCGCAGCGCTCGAACCTCATCCCGCGATCGCGGGCGCGGGGCCGGCGACACTCGACGAGCTCGCCGACCTCGCCGCCGACGGCGATCCGCGGGTCGACGCCGAGGCGGTCGATCGGGCGCTGTCGGCGCGGGACGAAGCGGGGTCAAACTCCGGTGGCGACGCCGATATCGATCCCGACGCCGGCCCGGACATCGAGCGCTACCCGTGGAAGCTGCTCACGCGCGAGGGCCTCGCGGAACGACACTACGTCCTCTCGCGAACGGAGCATCGGAACTCTCTCCGGAACGTCTCGCGGGAGACGTTAGCCGAGCAAGCGCGGTACATGTTCGACGTCGATCGGTATGCGACGGTTGAGGAGGCGCTCGCCGACGTGGATCGTGCGACGGGCTGGGACCGAATGCTCGAAGTCCGCGAGAGCCACAACGACGTAACGTTCATCGACGCGTTCCTCACCGACGAGTTCGTGCGTGAGGGGAACTACTTCACCTACGAGTACAGTCGGGCGACCGAACAGCACCGCGTCGCTAGCGTCGACGCCGACGACGTGCGGAAGAAGCTGCTGTTGCGGTTCACGAACTTTGGGAAGCCGACAGTCGTCGTACTCGACGGCAACTTCCGAAATCGAGGCGAACTCCTCTTGGGCCACCGGTACAACGGGGTCGCTCTCGACGAGGAATCGGCGATAGAGACGCTAAAGCGGGTCTTCGAGCTGTGGGGGCGGCCGACGAACCTCGCGACGATCCGCGTCGAGTACTCCGACGAGGCGATCCGCCGCGCCATGCGGCGGGGCACCGAACCGGAGGGAGAAGCGGTCGGCGTGCGCTTCCAGTACGACGGCGGCGAGGTGACCGAACACGACCTTGATCCGGAGATCAAAGCGCGGATCGCAGCCGACGAGATCGACTACGACACGAAGCCCGACGACTGGCTGGCGTGATCGGAGGATCGGATGGTTCCCGACACGAACTATCGCGGACCTACGTCAGGTTCGCGACCATCTCGGAGACGGACGCCGTCTCCTCCTCGTTGATCCCGTGGCCCATCCCCTCGTAGATCCGGGTCTCGACATTGCCACCGAGCGCCGCAATCACGTCCGCCGTTTCGTGGACCCGCTCTTCGGGGATGTGCGGGTCGACATCGCTGCACCCGAGGAACGCCGGCGTCCCCGCGAGCGCGTCGGCGGGGTCCACGTCGACCGCGGCCGCCGCGTGAGAGACGTACTCGTCGAGATCGATCGACTCGCCGATCAGCCCGCCACTCAGTACCGCGAGCCCGCCGTATTGCGTCGGATTTCGCGCAACGAACTCGCTCGCGAGACAGGCACCCTGCGAGAAGCCACCGACGACGACGCGCTCGGTCGGGATCTCTGCGTCCGTCGCGGTCGCGACTGCGCGACCGATGGCACGCAGACCGGAACTCCGGCCGGGTTCGTTGTCCGCGACCGGGGCGAGGAAGGAGTTCGGGTACCACGTGTTCGCCGCCGCCTGCGGTGCGAGTAGTGAGAGACCGGAGGTCTCTCTGACAGCCGGCGGCAAAGCCGCCGGCGAGAGCGCGACATCGTAGTCGCCTGCGACCTCCGTCCCGAACTCAACGATGCTCTGCGCGGTCGCGCCACGACCGTGGACGAGGACGACGGCGGCGTCCGCCGCCTCGATGTCGGTGCCGGCAGTCACTAGCGGTTCGTCGGCGTGGGGGTCGTCACCCGCATTCGGGGATCCGCGGCTCATACGCCGACGCCCGAATCGGCGTCCGGCAGATCGTACTTGTTCACCGGGATCCCAAGTTCCTCCAAAGCGGCCTCCATGTGACGATCCTTCGCGAAGTCGGCACCGTCCTCCTCACGGAGCCGCTGGGCAGTCGCGAGCACCTCGCCCTTGCGATCGTCCGGGATCTCGTACTTGTCCGACGAGAGTTCGATG
>Ga0208138_100772_pt1 | contig 10908 bp, 8 predicted proteins | sample AntRauMetaRauer3_FD_184786 | JGI IMG/M metagenome (GOLD analysis project Ga0208138, IMG submission 184786) | Saline lake microbial communities from Rauer Lake, Antarctica, in enrichment culture - Antartic Rauer Lake 3 Metagenome Rauer3 (SPAdes)... ...
AGAGGTCACATACAAAAAGATAGTAATACCTATCCTATCGGAACAGACTCATTTGCATATGACTCTCGGGGGCACTCTATGGAGCTAATCGACGATGAAGGCAATCTCTTCGGCGCGATCAATGTAATCGATGCACTAGCAATTCTCCTAGTGCTTGCTGTTGGGGCTGCTGGAATCGCAGTTGTTGCTGCACCAAGCACCGATGACACAGGTTCTGATAACTCCGAACTGGACACCCGATATGCGACAATCAACCTCGGAAACCATCCAGACTACGTCGCCGACCGTATCACAGCAGGCGACACCATGGAACGTGACGACCACAATCTGACCGTAACTGATGTGTATTCAACTCCTGTCGACGCGACCACCGAAGCCGTCACTATCAGAGCTCAACTTGACGGAGAAATCGCCGAAGCAACTCCGAACACACCACGATTCGAATTTGCAGGAACTCGATTCCGTGTTGGTGATACCCTCACCATCGAGACCGATGAGTACGCTGCCGAGGGATCGATACAACGCCTCGACGAGGATGGTTCGGATCTAAATACTGAGTACATCACGACGGAGGTAAAACTTGAGAATATCGACCGAGACGTTGCAGCGGGAATTTCAGAGGGACTGACCCAAACTAGTCATGGTGAGCCACTTGTGGCAGTGCAATCGGTGACCACACAACCTGCAGAGGTCGTCCTGCAAAGTGAGGACGGCAATATCTATCTTCGCGAGCATCCAACGAACAAAGATGTTAGACTCACCGTTGAGTTGCGGACCATCGAGACAGAGTCCGGAAATCGATTCCACAATAGTCCCCTTCGAATCGGTCAGCAACTGAGACTCGATCTCGGAACAACAACAGTCACAGGAACTGTGAGTGAGCTGAGCCAGTAAGATGTCCAACACAACCCGTGACGGGTCGATAACTGTCAGCCTAATCCGACGGGGGAGACAGTGGATCACCTCAACAGCCAATCGGTCGACCAACGTAGCCCAACGTGTTGTTGCTGGCTCGTTCATCTACCGATGGCTCACTGCCGAACCAGAACCGGAAGTGATTGTAATCGATCTCCGAGAGACGTGGACTGTCGGCCCCGTCATCGAACTCATAGACCGTCTCCTAGAGGAACTCACAGAGAGCGCCCAAACGTCGACGCTCATCAATCGAGTACATCACATTGCCACGGCGTTCCGAGAACGGCCAGTCAACGTTGTCAGCCTCGGTGTCATCGTGAGTGCGGTGGGCGTCCTGCTTGTTGGTGGACTAACACAGAGTCTATCAGTTGTAAGCGCAGTAGTTGCGATTCTCATGGCCCTCGTTGGACTGTTTGGGCTTGGCTCACAACGGACACTAAACGATATTGTAGAGACTAAGCCAGCACAGATGCTTATCTCTGCCTTTGAACCCCCAGAACCAGCGTCATCTGCACACTCAGAGACTGCTGACTCCCATCATGAGACCGCTGCGGACGGTAGGGGGTCAAACGAGACCAACAATCAGTAGTGCAGATACTCTCGCCAGCAGATATCGACACCTGATTTTGTTTTTGATGCCTTAGGCGACAACAGCAACGACGCCACCACCAACGATCGCGAGGCCACCCAGCCCAAAACAGATGAGCCAAAACGGCAGCCGGTCGACGATACGCATCAACGCATCAATAGTCACATACCCAACCACGGCACTGGTAGCGGTCGCAGCAATCGCCCCCGAGAGACTGATTCCAGGAAGGCCACCGGCACCAACCACCGTAAGCACTGCCGCCCCCAGACTGGCGGGAATCGACAGCAGAAACGAAAGCCGAAATGCAACCGGCGGATCGTAGCTCCGGAACAACAGTGTGCTTGTCGTCGTCCCGGACCGAGAAATACCGGGCAAAATAGCGATTCCTTGAGCCGCGCCGACGAGACAGGCATCCACCAATGTGGGGTGTTCTCGATAGCCTGCGCCGACTGATTCAGATGCCAACTGCAAAACCCCCGTTAGAATAAGGAGGACACCGATCAGTCCAATAAACAGTCCACCGGACAATTGGCCCGCAAGGTCGACCGCATACAGATACAGCGGGATCCCAACAATGCCAGTCATGAAACAGGCAATCAGAATGAATGAAACAAGCCCATTCTGGTGATCAAAGGCGGCTTGTGGTCGCCACTGCGGCAGTCCGCGGGCCGCAGTCGTAATCTCTTCGCGGTAATAGCTGGCAGCAGAGAGAGTCGTCCCAATCTGGAGAAACAGTGCCAGTTGCAACGCGATATCCGGAGACATCCCCACGCCAGTCAAAAACAGCGAGAGGTTGCCCTGGCTGGATACCGGAAGCCACTCAACGATTCCTTGGACGATACCAGCCAGAACCGCAACGAGAAGATCCGTAGCACTCACTGAAACGTTGTTCAATCGGACTCTTATAATACGTGTTGATATCAATGACAGTGCCGTTCGTGATCAAAATCGTCTACGCGGGCGCGACAACCACAGAATAAACGCACAACGACAGAGATGTACACACCCAGTCGACCAGTATCGAGTCGGAGAGTACACTCTGCATCGAGTTCGTCAAGGACCTCAAGTCAATCTCCGACGACAACAGAGGTCTCTGATCGCACCATCTATGTATCAACAAAAAGAATGGTCAGTTGCGATGGGTATAATACGTCTGCGTTACAGAAAGTTGGTATGAACCAGCCACTGTTCGACTGCTCGCATCGATCGCTCACACCGGTTTTAGACGTTTTTAACGGGTAACCCATGAGTGAGCACACGCGGGTCGTGGTATGTGTGGTGCTGCTGGCCGTGCTTGGGGCTGTTGCGAGTGTGGGCACTGTCGGTGCATCGACAGCGAGTGCCGACCAGCCGGTGTTTCTCTCACACACCGACGATAACGCCGAGCGAAACGGCGTCGACCGGCATCTAAGCTCCGGAGACCTCTACTGGCAGGGCCAGACGCTCTGGTTCGAGGACCCCCACAACGAGATCGACGCCGAGGGACTCCTCCTCCGGGAGTACGATACCGAAACCGAGGAGGTCGGACCGCTTGTTCGCGAGATCACATTCGAAGATAATGAAACGACCTTGGAGACAACCGACCTCGAGGGTACCTACGTCCTGGTCCTCGGCAATAGTCGCGGGACGACCGTCGACATCGACGACGGGGCTGTGGTTGGCACTGCGCCCGTCGAAAACGCAGCCCCCTTCGAAGTGCTCGAACAGACGCTTGCGGTAGAGTGGGAAGGCGGAACATCCAGCACGTCACAGAGCGATCGTGAGATCGAACTGCGGTCGAACCGCGTCCGGTACAACGTCAACGTGAGCAGTCCAACACTCTCCTACACCGAGTTGGAGGGAGTGTTCATGAGCGATCGAATGCTCCGAGACCACAACAGACCGTTCGCCGACCGGACGCCGTTCGGAGAACGGCACCGAATGTATGACACCCACGCCGATGAAGACGTGATCGTGCTCCGTGGGTTCAGCGATGGCTCCTTGGAGACTGATTTCAGTACGATCGAGACGTTCCCCGATGCGATCACTGTCGAGGTAACTGACACCGGCCGCACCGAGACCGTGGCACTGCCAAGCGAATCTCCGGAGGGTGGGCCGTTCCGTATCTCGTCGCTCGACATTTCCGAGCGTGTCGACCCCGGTGAGTCGGTGACAATCACCGCGACGGTGACCAATGAGTGGCCGACGACCGAACGGGGAGACGTCGTCTTCGAGTTGGGCGAAGAGTCACGGGCTTCAGTTGGGACACGGCTCGACTCGGGAGCCGAAACCACGGTGTCGACGACACTCCAGGCCCCCACTGAGCCCGGAGAGGCCGCATACGTCGTCACAACCGACGGCGACAGTGTTGAGGGAACGATCACAGTCGAGGGCTCCGAGCCAGAGTCGGAGACCGGCGATGGCGAGGAAACCACCGAGAGCGGTGGGATCATCAACACCGTGATCGGGCTGTTGTATCCACAGGCGCTCATCGGGCTCGTCATGACCGCACTCTCGGTGGGGACGTTCGTCGTCTGGCGTCGCCGGTAGGCAGCGACAGCAGTCGATCTTCAGCGGCTATTTATAATAAGTAATGAACCGCGGTGCCAATAAGCATCAACACGACAGCGACGGCCGCATTAAACTCGACCTTTAGTGGCGATCCGAACACTCGCGCCGAGAGCTGTCGGATGGGAGGGAACAACAAAACCCCGCCGAGGAGCGTGAACACGCCTCCAGGACTCGGGAGAACGGAGACCGCCGAAACGACAAAGATGAATCCAAACGCGTAGCCCGCACGCCCGATTAGCTCGTCGCGCTGGCTCCGCTGGCTAGTCGACTGGCTCGATCCAGCCTGCTGGCTAGCCTGTTGGCTGGCCCGCTTTTCGATCTTCTGATCGAGCCGGTTTTGAGCGGTCGGGTTCTGTGGCTTCCCGCAGTTCGGACAGAAGTTGGCCGACTCCCCGACTTGGGTGCCACAATTTGTACACTCCGGCATACTCGTTAGTGATCCAACGAAAGGTCACCACATCAAGCCTTTCATCTGTCTGTTGGTCATAATCGGGTGATCGAACAATAAATTATATGAATTGAGAATTACAGCAAGAAGATTAAATACCCATACTGAGAGTATTCGACATCTACTGCGCACCCGCTTCACAACCATGAGATCCTTAGTTTTCGGACGAACCCATCGGCTTGTCATTCTTTTTGCCCTCCTATTGCTGGGTGGTGTCGTGCTGTTGACCGGGAGTGTTGCTGCCGATCACCAAGACGGTGACCCGGCTAGTGGCAACATCACGGGAACGATCGAAAACGAGATCGGCGAGCCGCTCGGCGATGTGACTGTCAGCATCGCCAAATACGGCGATCTCGAAACAACGACCGACAGCGATGGCACCTACCGTCTCGAAGATGTCCCCTATGAGGACCAGACGCTAGAAGTCAGTGCCGACGACTACGAAAACGTCAGTAGGGGAATTTCCGTCTCAACGACCAACTCGCCGGTGACCGAGGACTTCACACTGGAGCGAACCACCGGCACTATCTCGGGAACCGTCGAGTCGACCAGCGGCAAAATCACCGGTCCGTTGCCCGGTGTAGAAGTAACGGTCACGCATCAGACCGACCAAGATTTGATGGAAGCGACAAGTACTGTGACTGATGACAACGGGGACTATTCTATCGAAGTCCCGACCGGAGAGGTAACAGTCGAAGCCACACAACAGGGATTGGCATCCGAGTCGACGAGTGTGACAGTCGACGCCAACAGCCCAACCCCCGCTGACTTCGATCTGAATGAACAGCTCACGACCGTTTCGGGAACCGTCACAAACACGGAAGGCGACGTGCTCCGGGACGTGACAGTCAGAGTCGAAGAACTAGAAGGCGGATCCCTGACTTGGCCCGGATTAGGGCCATTGAACGCTATAACGGGCCAGAACGGTGAGTACACGATCAGCAACGTCCCAGAGAGCACGACCGAAGCAGAAAACACACTGACGATCAGTGCGGCGACTGGTACAAGTAATTTCGTGGCAAAGGAACGGACAACTCGGATTTCGGGATCGGGCGAAACGGTGGACTTCGAACTGGACCACGTTGACGGGGGGGTCGAAGGGCGTGTCGTACAGTCCGTTGATGGGTCGACTGTGCCGTTACGCGGAATCACTGTCACTGTTGAGGGTGAGGACAGGACCACCACGACCGATTCGAACGGCGAATACTCATTCGATGGCCTCCCATTCGGCTCACATGAGCTGACTGTAGACCATCCGAAGTACGACACCGGAGGCAAAACCCGCGAGATCCAAGTCAGACAGGGAGAAACGAGCGAGGAGGAGTTCACGATTGAGCGAACGGCACCCGTCGAACTCAGTATCGACTCAGTCGCGCCGGATTCCTGGCAGACCGGTGATGAAGTGACTGTGAAATACTCCTTCGACGAGGAAGTCTACGATACGGTCGACTTCAGCGTCGACGGGATCGAACAAGACGAGTTGGAGACTGAGTACGGGACGTTTGAAGGAGAAAAGACGTTCACCGTGCCAGGACGCCAACAGATCAATGACGGACAGTACACTGTCGAACTCTCGGCACTCGGAGCGACCGAAACCGAATCGTTCGAGGTTTCGAACGTTTTCGACTCCGAACAGGGCGATTTCTCCGAGACGGACTACCAGTCACCAGCCGGAGATTTCGTTGAGGTGAGTGTATCAACAGGTGACCTCGACGAGGCCTACATCATGATCGGCGGCGACGAGGACGCCGATGGCGGTAACTTCGAGAACTACATCGACGTACTGCACGTTTCAGGAGACGCCACGTTCGTCATCAATACCCGACTCGTCGGCAGTGAGCGACCGTCCGATGACGTCTACATTTCGATCGATGGGGATGTCAAGAGCTACGCCCACTCGATTGGAGCCGACAGCGAACCCACAGAGGAGTTCGAAGACGTTTCCTTTGAGAACGAAAACGGCGACGAGATCGCCGCAACGCTCGCCGAGTTCCGACGCCAACAGGGCGTGTCTTCGATGGGGGCCCCGCTGCAGGCCAATCGCTACCAACTCGTCGCTGGCGGCAGCGGGACAGTTATCGACCGCAGCGACGATATCCCGGACTTCCGCCAGCCGATCGCCCGGTCGAATCTCGTGTTGACTCAGCCGGAGGTCGGCGATGTGAATATCTACACGCTTCCCCCGGGGTCGGCAGATCGCGTCGACCAGTTCGACGAGGGGGGCGACCCTATCGGCTCCGGTGATATCGGATCACTGCTCGGTGAGGCGACCGAGACCGATCGGATCGCTCGGGGAGATCGGATCCTCATCGAAGTGCAGGCAAGCGGGATGTACGGCGCGCTGTTCGATCAAAGCGCAAGCGAGCAGACCGTAGTAGCCGATGGGGATGTCGACAACATCCCACTCGAACGGGTGAATACGCTGCTCGAACGTCACGAAGGAGTCCATATCGGACTCTCGACGACTGAATTCGGTGGGGCAAATCACGGTGGGTCGACGCTCCAGTTCGAAAACGTCGACAGCAGCGACCTCCGCGTGTTAGCGGACGACACCGCAGACCAGTGGGAGAACCCAGACGCGATCGGAACCGACCCACTCATCGGCGGCTTCTACGTCGTCATCGACACCCGCGGCACTGACCCGTTCGACAGCCAGCCACGCGACGGCGATGAACTCACGTTCGATATCGCCTACGAATCACCACCGGACAGTCGCTACGAGTACGATGATTACTCGTTCGGTAACCCGCCCGATCCGTTTGCGCCCGACGTGAACGAAGTCGACGGGCTCGAACACTTCCCCTACTACGGGGCAAGCACTACGACGGAGAGCGCCAACGACTCGTTCGTCTTCGAGGACCCGTACATCGATTACGGCGAGACCACACTGAATGGCGAGTTGATCGTTGCTGCCGAGGCGGGAAGCGTCATCTCGGGGGAGACTAACATCGCCCCGGGCTCGCAGGCCGAGATGCAGTTGGTCGCAAGCAACCGTCCGAACCCGAAGACGATCACCATCGAGGAGGTCGAAATCACCGAGGACGGCACCTTCGAGGTAACCGAAGATTTCTCCGATTTCGAACCGGGCGAACGGGTCGAAGTCGAGTTCTACTCACAGGGGCGGCTCATCGACAACCGACTCATCGACAGACGTGGTGTGCGAGTCGTCGACGACCTCGATAACCCGTCGAACTTTGAAATCGAATCGTTGACCGAGGAGGCGGAGGTCGTTCGGGGCCAGCGGCTCTTGGCGATCGAAACGACGATCGTCAACACCGGCGAGATCGCTGATCGGCAACTGGTCGAGTTCACGCTCGACGGGGAGACGATCAGAAACCAGTCCGTGACGCTTGAGGCTGGCGAGGACGCCTCTCTGGATCTGTCCGAGGAGTTCGTCGTGCTGCCGGTCGGCGAGTACGAGTACACCGTCCGCACCGAGGACGACGAACGGACCGGCCAGCTCACCGTTACCGAACCCGACTCCGAGAACGAGACCCGAATCAACAGTCTCGACGCCGAAGAGCCGACCGTGAGCGGTTCGCCCGAGGGGACAGGTGATCCGACAGAGTCCGATCCGGAGGGGCTGTTCGGGCTGTTCGGTATCCGGAGTCGGGATGTCGCGGTCGCGGCGACGGTCACCGGTGCGATGCACCTGCTCGGTCAGTGGACCTGAGCGAATCGAACCGGGAGACGAATCCGGACTGTCGCCGGTCGTGACGGCCTCCAACCGGAGCGTCGACGTCTTACCGAACCCACAGGTTTCGGCAGCCTTCGGTATCCTTTTCGACCCGGCGTTCAATATTGATTATGTATGACTGGACTCTTCGATCACGTAATGCTGCGCGTCGACGACCTCGAAACATCGGTCGAGTGGTATCAGAACCACCTCGGCTACGAGGAGAAAGACCGACACGAGGGCGACGACTTCAGCATCGTCTATCTCGGGCCTGAAGGAATGCACGAAGACGGTGCGATGCTCGAACTCACCTCGAACCACGGCGAGACCACCGAGGAGGTCGGCGACGCCTGGGGCCACATCGCCGTCCGCGTCCCCGAGGGTGAACTGGAGGACTACTACCAACAACTGATGGACGAGGGCGTCGAGGACTACCGGGACCCCGAATCCTGTGGCGGACGGTATGCGTTCGTCAAGGACCCCGACGGCCACGAGGTCGAGATCGTCCAGCGGGATTACGGCGCACTCTGGTCCATTGACCACACGATGATCCGCGTCGAGGACGCCGACGAAGCCCTTGGCTTTTGGACCCGGAAATTCGAGTACGTCGAGCCACGCTCCCGGTGGGAGGCCAGCTCCTTTGCCAACTACTTCATGGGCCCCGAAGACGCTCCCCAGGAGGCGATGTGGCTCGAACTCACGTACAACTATGACGGTAGAAGCTACACGATGGGCGACGCCTGGGGGCATCTTTGTGTGCGCGTCGACGATCTCCAGGAGGACTGGGACCAACTCATGCTCCGTGAAGCCGCGGACTACCGGAGTCCCGAGGAGTGCGACGATCTGTATGCGTTTACGACCGACCAGGACGGCCACGAGATCGAACTTATCGAGCGCGATCCCGACGCCGAGTCGTTGTTCCCCTTCTAACGTTCGCCGAGCACATTCTTTTTTGTGTACCGCTCCGAGGAGTCGCTATGCAACTCATCGTCTGTGGACTCGGCGGGGCGGGCAGCCGCATCGCCGACACGCTGGCGGCGGCTGACGAACGTGGCCCGCGGTCGGCGGTCGTCGACACCGTCGCCCTCGATACCGACCAGGGGTCGCTGGCCGACCTCGATTCGATACCCGAAGCCAATCGCCATCTGTACGGCACATTCACCGGCTCCGGCCGGGGGTTCGATGGTCAACGCAACCGGGGTCGGGAGGCCGCCGCCGAGGAGCGGACCGAACTGTTTCGGGCCGTCGACGATCTCGCAACCTCCCGTGGCGATGCGTTCCTTTTGTGTGCAGGCCTCGCTGGAGGGAGCGGAGTGACACTACTGCCGAAACTCGCCGCCAAACTCCGCGAGGTGTACGGCGTCCCGATCTACGGGCTCGGTGTTCTCCCGGAGACCGACCACACAGAGACCGACGACCAACAACGCCGAGTAGCCAACGCGGGCGAGGCGATCGACCCCCTGCTGGCGGCGACCGACTCGCTGTTTCTGTTCGACAACGCGCTGTGGACCAAGACCGCCGAATCGGCGGCCGAACCCGATGTCCAGGAGCGACTCAACGAGACCGTGGCGACCCGACTGACCGCGCTGTTCGAGGCCGGAGAAGCCGACCAGAGCGGGCAGGTCGCCGAGAGCGTTGTCGACGCCTCCGAAATCATCAACACCCTCGACGGTGGCGGTGTCGTGACCATCGGATATGCGACACAGGAGATCGAGCGGCCGACCGAATCCCGGTTCGGCCTCGGGCTGTTCTCCAAGGAGGTCGACATCGACGAGACGGCGGCGATCAAGGCCATCGAAACCACCGTGCGGCGAGCGGTCAATGGAAAGCTCACGGTCGACGTCGATCGGGGAGCGGTCAAACGCGGGCTCCTGGTGACCGGCGGCCCGCCGGAGTGGCTCAACCGCCGGGCGATTGCCGACGCCCGGTCGTGGCTCGCCCAGGAGACCGGCAGCGTCGAAATCCGCGGTGGCGACATTCCGACACCCGACACCGACGAGATCCTTGCGCTCGTGGTGTTGGCTGGCGTCGGTGACTGCCAGCGCCTCGCCGAACTCCGGGCGGCTGCCGAAAACAAATAAAAGGGCCTACTGGCCGCGGTACCAGACGTAGCCGCCGCCGACCGCGAGCAGCGAGACGACCAGCATGGCGATGGTGCCGAGCGATCCCAGCCCGCCGCTTTCCTCGGGTTCGAGCACCTCGATCGGCAGCCGGTAGCTGTCGGTGATCTGGCTGTTGCCCTCAGCGTCCTGGTAGCGAACGTCGACGGTTACCGGGTAGGTTTTCGGCGTCGCCGACCCTTCCGCCGAGAGGTCGAACCGGACAGTCTCGGACTCGCCGGGGTCGAGCGATTCGACGAACCCTTCGTCGCTGCTGCTGCTGAACGGCGAGTCGGTGAACAGTTTGGGCTCGATATCGGTCAGCGTCTCCTCGCGGTTGTTGGTGAACGTCACCTCGAAGGTGGTCCCGCTCCCGGCGGTGATCGTGCGGTTGACCGCCTCGACGCCGAAGGTATCCCGTTCGGGCCCGATATCGGCGAGGAACTCTGGATCGTCGTCGGTCTGCCGGATACCATTTTCGTCACGGAACGAGACAGGGAGATCGAACCGCTTGGGGACGGCCTCGGCCTCACTGCCGACCTCGATGGGGATACGGAACTCGGCAGACTCTCCGGCCTCGATATCACCGACGGCGACGGCGGTTTCCTGTGGGAACAGGTTCTCGGCGTCG
>Ga0208138_100773_pt1 | contig 10895 bp, 10 predicted proteins | sample AntRauMetaRauer3_FD_184786 | JGI IMG/M metagenome (GOLD analysis project Ga0208138, IMG submission 184786) | Saline lake microbial communities from Rauer Lake, Antarctica, in enrichment culture - Antartic Rauer Lake 3 Metagenome Rauer3 (SPAdes)... ...
CAGCCGTTCGACGCCAGCCCTCGCATACCGAGCGAGGACTTCAAGTTGGATCTTCGGATCAACCAGTGCCTCTGGGTCATTGGTGTGTTGATACGCGATGGAGGCTGCAACAGCCCGGTAGGTTTGTTTGTTCGAGAGATGCATCCACAGCATCTCTTGTTGTGTCTCTCCTTCCCCTGCGTACTCGGCTTCGTCGTAGCTGGCCGCAGTTGTTTTATCGATAGTTGCGTACCCGACACTCCCTGCGAAGACGAAAAAGTCGACGTACGTGTTGAACAGATCCCACTCGTCGACCATCTTGTCATACAGCGGGTGGCGGTAGTAGTGTTGCCGAATTGTTGAACTTGACATTGTTAGACCTCCTGTTTCGCGGTTTCGTCCTCGATCGTCGTTCGCGGATAGTTCCCCATTCCCTCACCAGAATCAAAGGCGAGGCGATACTGCTTGCCAGCGCGGTCACCAAGCTCGTTCGCAACGGGACCTCGCCACTGTGAGTCCGTCACAAGTACGACTACCTGTTCGGCCATTCGCGGGACGACTGCGCTCACTTGGCGTCGATGATCACTATCTAAGGCACCGAACGGAGAGTCCATCGCGATCGGGTAGATACCGCCGCTAAAGTGTTCCGAATCGCTACTCGATTCATACCGCTCACGTGCGATCTGCACCAGGCTTCCGATGAAGGTCAGACTCGCAATCTGTCGCTCCCCACGCGATTTCTCGACTTCCAGATACTCATCTTGAATCTGGTCTTTGATCCGGAGTTCGAACTCGTCTGTGATCTCGGCTTTGTACTCTTTGGTGGCGATCTCAGCGAACGTATCATCAACCAGTTTGTTCGACCAGTTTCGAACCCGGGTTTGTAACTGATCGAACGACGATTCCAGCTGCTGGCGAACGGACTCGGTTGCACGCATTCGTTTTCGGGCCAGCTCAGCCTCTTGTTTGTCCTGGCGTGCTTCGTCGATCTGTGTGTTGATCTCCTTGAGCTCTGCTTCGAGTTCCTCGATTTTGACCTCGTGGCGGACGATGTCTGCTTTCGCGTCCTCGAGTTGTTCGGCTTTCTTTTCTCGAGCCGATTCTAGCTCGGCTGGCGTTTCGCCGGTCTCTGGGTCGACGATATCAATCTGCTCCAGTTTTGCACTGATCTCGCTCAATTCCTCCGCGATCTCTTGTTCCGAGTCCCGGAGTTCCGACCGCTGTTGTAGTAACTCGTCGATCGTTTCGAAGTAGTCGTCACGTTCCGAGTCCAGCTGGGTGAGATGGGAGATGATTCGGATCGCCGCCTGATCGAACCCCTCTGTTACGGCCTCGGATTTATACGACGCTACGCTTGTATACGGTTCAGTACCTGGCTCAAGTGGCCGGCCACAGATACACTCCTCATCGTTTAGAAGCCGGTCGACAAATTGGTTCGAGACCTCAGACGGGATGGCACCCTTGTCCCGGAGTTTATCGAGATCTTTTGCTGTCGCCTCAACGGCGGGCATTGCAAAGGGAAGGTGGCCCTTGGTGCTGATCGTGTCTTCGATTTCGGCGTTGATCTCCTCGATACGCGTTTCGACCTGTTGCAGTTCGTCTTCGAGTTCCGCGCGGTCTTCTTCCAGACCAGCAGAGTCGTCTATCTGCTCGAGTTTTCTTTTAATCTCAGCTATTTCGCTTTTGAGTGTGTCACGTGTCTCCTCTGCGGACTGGAGGGCCTGTTCATGATCTTCTTTTGTGCTCCGTAGTTCCGACCGCGTCTCCATCAGTGATTTGAGCTCGCTACTGGCAGCTTCCTGTAACTCGTCTTCAAACCGTGCTTCGACGGTTTCGAGATGGTCAATAGACCGTTCGATGATTTTGAGTCCCATGATGTTCTGGATGGCTTCACGGATCTCGTCATCGCTCCGTTTCTCGGAGAGCTGTGTGATATACTCGCCATCAAAAAAGAACAGTGAACTCAACCGCTGTGGAAGAATCTGCTCGATAGAGTCCTGGGGGTTGTTCCGGGTTCCCCGGGTCCCATCCGGTTTGGTGAACGTCAACGACAGGTCTTCATCGATGACTTCGCCTTGGTAATCGGAGGCCGATTGCTTCTGGTATTCTACCCAGCGGGTAAGCTCGTAGTCGATATCTTTGTCTTCGAATTCGAGTGCTACCTCTACCCGAACAGAGTCGCCTGGCTCGACTTCTGCAAACGCACCTTGGCTGCCAAGATGGTTTGGCCGGAGAGTGAAATTCACGTCACCGTACAGCACCCAGGTCAATGCGTTTCTGAGTGTGGTCTTCCCGGACCCGTTCTGTCCGTGGATCACAGTGACGTTGTCGTCACCACCCTGTGCGAAGGTGATTGATCCCGTTCTAAACTGCCGGAAGTTCGTAAGGTGTAGTCGATGGAGACGCATGGTTACTCGGGGATCTCCTCTTCGACGATCTCTTTGAGCTTCGGGATGAGGTTATGGACTTTCTGCATGTGGAGTTGCTTTTTTTCCTCACGAAGCGTTCGTTCACGGATTCGGGCGAGGGTCTCCGAATCGATTTCCTCAACATCCATTTCTTCAGTCATGAATGTCTCCTCCTAATCGGCCTTCACGCATAGGTGTGTCTCTTGTTGCGCAGTAGCATCCTCTCGGCTGGTTGTCGTCGGACGATACGTCCATTGCTTCTGATTGTGGGTTTGTGTCTTCCATAGTGTTCACATCTGGCGTAAGTTGAATTCCCGTTTCAGGGAGCCGACGGCGCCAGCATCGGTTGGAATGCCGTTCACGTCGGCATCTGGGTGGTTTCGAGCTGCTTCGGCAAACAGGTTCACTCGCTCTAGCTCTCGCCTGACGAGGTTCCGTTCGGTCGTGAACAGCGCTTCATCAACTGTCGCATTGTTCCGGATCTCAACTGGAGGCGCAACGACGAAATCGTGAATCACGGCGTGGTGTTTTCCAGGGTGTTGACGCAGGATACGCCCCCGACGCTGGACGAACTGGCGTGGATTTGACGAACTGGCCAGCATGTAGGCGGTCCGAGTCGCAGGGACGTCGACCCCCTCATCGAGACACCGGATTGCCACGAGAGCCTCGATGTCACCCGCCTCAAATCGGGCGAGTAAGTCCTGCCGTTCGTCACGCGATTCGTCGGCGGTGAATCGTTCAGCCCGAAGGCCGAGTTCGGCACGAAGTGTGGTTTCGGTGGCGTCGACATGCCGACGGGTTCGATCTTCGATCTCTCCTTCGACCGTTCCGTCACCACAATAGATGAGCGTGTGTTTGATTTCGTCTTCTTGCTTCAGTAGCTCCACTAAGCGCTCGATCTTCCGTTCGGCCGTCCCAATCAGTCGTGCTCGTTTGAATAAAGCAAATTGGAGGTCTTTGTTGTCCTGGAGATCAGTATCGCCGAGATCGCCACCGCTGCGACTGGCCAGCCGGGCGATCTTCCGCGAGAGTTTAAGATACGCGTCGGATTCATCCTCAGTTAACTCGACGACATGCGGAATGTAGTAATACTCACAGAGCGCTCCGTTCTTGATCGCCTCCGAGAGTCCGTACTGATAGACGATCTCGCCGAAATACTCGAAGAGTTCCTCTGTCCCCTCGTCGTCGTAGAATCGCTCCGGTGTCGCCGACAGTCCCAAACGGAGTTGCACGGCCTCTGGGAGAGACTCTTTGAGATGGGGCGCCCCCATGTGATGGACCTCATCAGCGATCAGCATGAACCGATCTCGGTTGACTCGGGAAAGCACCCGCTGGAAATTCGCAGAGGCAAACGTCGTGTGGGTTGTAATGACCACGAGGCTGTCGCGAACGCCGAGATCGAACTCTGCGAGTTCACCCTCAAGGCGTTCTTGCCAATTCTTTCGACTTTCATATGCGAGGATTGGGTTGCCGCCAAAGTCTCGCACGTCGTCTGCCCACTGGTCGACGAGGTGTTGATACGGGACTGCGATGACCAGCGCCATCTTGTCGTCCATCTGTTCAGCAACATGGGCCGCAGTCAGCAGCGACGTGACTGTCTTTCCGGTCCCTGTCGCCATCTCGAGGACACCTTGGCCGCCAGCCGCAGCCCAACTTTGGACAGCACGCTGTTGGTAATCGCGTGGTTCAACCCACTCGGGTCGCTGGAAGCTCATTCGGTTGTCCTCCTAGATAGACTCACTCGCTGTCACCCTCGTCGTCAGTCGACGGTTCGAATTCTGGGATTTCGGCTTCGATTTCGTCTAACACCGACCCAGTAATCGGTTCGGAATCCGCTTGATCGAGGTGGGCATTGAGTCTGTCCGGCACGGCATCGACATTGAGGGCCCGAACCCGTTCCGCGAACTGTTCGACGTCGATATCCAGCACCGTAATGACCGACTCGAAGTCGACTGTGTCAGTCGTTGCAACCAGTGCGGCCGTCCGTTCGATATCGTCCTCGAAGTACGCGGCGAGGACATCACGAATCGCGCCGCTCCGACTCGTGAAGACCTCAGCGGAGACCGCTCCGTCGAGGAGCTGTTTCTGATCGTCCGAGATGGTCAGTGCTTCATGTTCCATTTGAGCCATCCTCCTGTTGGGGATCGGCGTTCGCACAGAGCACCGCACGCAGTTCTTCGGAGAACGTAGATGGGGATTGTCCGGTCAGTCGAACTGCCTCATCGAGTGTCATTCCTTCTCCATCGTTGTCACTCTCAGATACCAACTCACGGATGGCTGCCATCGCGATCTCTGGGTTCTGGTCGAAGTATGCACGGAGTGCTGTTCGTGCCGCGTCACTTTTCCCACGGAAGAGCCCGCATTCGCCACTCGCTTCGAGGAGCTGTGCGAGGCCTGGCGGTAGTTTTGCGTCTATTCGTGCCATTGTGTGGTACTCCAAGTCATGGTCTGATATCTCTGGTCTTTCGTAGGTGGTATGGGTTACCGGATTACCGGGTGATCGGCGTCCGGCAGTACACTCTATTCTGTTCGTCTTGCTGTGCTGTTGTGTAGTGATCTGCTGAGGGGTGTTGGGTCGATCGTTGTTGGTCAGCGCTGACGCTGTACCTCGCGTAAGCTGTGTACGGTCATCGGCAACTCCTGTCGCTGGTTTTGTGACAGAATGATTGTCGGCCAGAGGTAGGACGACAGGGCTAATTTCCAATGGGACTGCTGAGAGAGGTTCCAAGAGGACCCTGATCGCCCGTCCTGAACAGAATGCGGCGCGGTCGAGGTCGGTCGTCCTTATCATAGTTCCTCCCTTACCCCTTCGACGGGCTGGGTCACATTCGCTGGGCTCAGGTACGGGAATCGCACACCGGTCTCGTGTTGCAGTGTGTCGCTGCGAGCACCGGGTGCGCCATCGATGACCGCCGCCATCGGTAACGACACTGGGTCGAGATCTTCACGCAGGACTGCTTCGAGGTGTGACCCTGCCTTGACGATGAACGGCACAGAGAGTGTCCCACTATTACCACCCGGGAGTTGCCACTCAACCGTCCAAAAGACGATCTCGGTTCGACCGACCGTCTTGATCCGTCCACCCGAGTCGAATCCTCTCGGAGTCTCCTGCCGTTGTCGGGGTTTCTGGAAGGGCTGTTGGATCGCCTGATGAACCGCCCCATCACACGACGTTCGCTCTCCAGTCACCGTCGACGAGGGCAGTGCAAACATTTCGTAATCCACCTTAGGGGCCATCGGCGCCGCCGACTCCGTAAAGCGGCAGTCGTCATCGACAGTCTTAGCCCATGATCGGTCCAAAGTCGGGAAATTGAGATGGTACTGAAACCGGTCTCTCTCCGACCGTTTGTCTGGATCGTGCCGTTGGGCAAACGCCTGGACATCTTTTTTCGCGGCATGGTAGTGCCCGGAACCCTCTAATTCAACGAGCAGAGGGACCAGTCGTTGCACAGCCAGCCCACTCGGTCGAACCCACAAGACCGAATCCGGCCGCCCCGGCAACGGATCGCGGCCGCGACGCTCAGGCTCGACAATGACAGCTGCTTCGTCCAGACGATCGCAAAGCTGCCGTGCGAGTGGGGAGGCCATTGTAGCTTTAGGCCTCCTTGGGGCCGTTAGTGAGGTTCAACATGAGCTCGCCTCCGAGTAACTCACTGAGTGTTGCGAACTCCTCCGGGTCGACATCAGATGCTGAGACGGCCTCCCCGCGAACGAGCGCAAGGAGAGTGTCGATGTTCGCCTCACCGTCTGCCGACGCTTCTCCTCGAAGGGTCTCAACCCAGGCTTCGTAGGCCTCCCGAACAGCTACAGCCGCGGTAGGTCGGTCGGCGACCATCTCCGTCGTTACCTCCTGACCGGTAAGGTCGATCGCTTCTGCCGGCGAGTCGTAGTCCGGCAACTCGGTGAGAGAGTCGACGGCCGCTATGGCAACCGCATCACGCGTGAGCCAGCTCGCGTATGTCTCAGCCCACTGCTGGTAGGCATCTGCAAGCTGACTGAGTTTCCCAGCGAGTCGATGAGCCGGTTCATCACCACTTGGCGATTCCACGAAACCGTCTACCTCGTCTATATATCCCGCGACATCACCGGCCTCATGAGCGCTCGGATCCTCGATACGATCCACGAGCGTGCTCGCACGAACGTATGCCGTTTCGTGAGAAGCGCACAGTGTGATACGGTGGGAAAGCCCTTCGAAGAGCTCGACGAGCCCGGCAGGCTTCTCGACTGGAAGGCCCTGGCTTAGGTGTGCCTGACAGACGGGTCTTAGATTGAGCCCGTCCGTATCGGCGAGCCGATCGTCGACGGTATTGACATACTGGACGATCGTGTCGGCGTCGACCGCGGACACACTATCGTCATAGTACTCACTGTTATGTGCGAGCGGAGTGGCAGGCCCCCAAGTCAGTCCGGCGAGTGCATTGTCGACGGCCTCGAGTGCGTCAGATTGCGCCTCGACGGTATCAATGACTGGTTTGAGCCGTGTTTCGGGTTCGGTCAGATATGGGTAAGTCTGATCGAGGAGGAGTTCTCCAACTGCCGTCTGTGCGGCGTCCGGAAGAGTGGTCAGCTGGTCTTGGATCTGATTGAGCGAGGTCTCCATGCTACGGAGCTCGTCGGACTCACATCGCTGCAGCGTTTCGTTGAGTTCCTCGATCGTCTCGCCATCCAGCCTCCCACCGATACCGACCGTCTCACAAACGGTTGTGCGGGCCCGGATGACTGCCTGTCGGTAGGGCGCTGCGATGATATCGGCGATGCGGTCTTTGGCAGCTTCAAGCTCGTCGATGGATGCTACGCTGACGACCTCGTGCTGTAGTTTTTGCATCTCCTGTGCGACTGTCTCTCGACTCGACCCATCCATATCGGCAGCGCTGCCATAGAGGGCATCAATCTCATTGGACACCGCTTCCAGCCGGTCGATCGCTGCTCGTTTGTCCGATATCTTACCTTCGAGGTCATCAAGTCCGCTGGGTACCTCAACGCTTTTCTCCGATGTGGTAGATGTTGTCATTCTGTGTCCTCCGTGTTGGTGGTGGTGTGTTCGGCTGTACGCTGTTCGTCGCCGCACGCGTCGTCGCCCGACCCATCGCTGAGAAGCGATTCTGGATCTGGGCTGGCCTCGCCATCGATTTTCGTCTCGGGCTGGGTGAGCTCCGCCACGAACGCTCTGAGCTCACGGTGGGTAGCGGTCAATCGTCGGCCAACCTCCTGTTGTAGGTCGACGAGTTCATCGAGGCTTTCGACTATGTCTTCGACCTGCTCGGCTCGTACCCTGGCAGCACTATTCACCTCGTAGATTTTGTCCATCGACTCCCCATCTGGGTTGCCAACGGTGATGGACTTACCAGCGATCGGCTGGAAGTCGAGGAGGTCTTGAACAAACGCGTCGACACCAGCTCGCTCTGATTTCGATAATCCGACGTCTTCGTCGTCGATCTGTGATTGCAGTTCTCGAACCTTGCTGGAGAGGTTCTTGACGTTGCTTAGGTCGCCGTCGGTCGGGGTCGCTCGTTCAAGCTCATGGACGGCATCGCAGATGACACTCTCGTACCGTGCGGCGAGCACAGCGAGTGCATATCCAGTCGCTCTGAAGTCCGCATTCGTTGACTGCTGTTTGGTGTCGCCGACGGCATTTTGGACGGCAGCGAGATTGGTCCGGTAAGCCTCGAGGTGTGACGTATCGAGGGAGACACCAAGCGCCTGTTGGGCCTGGGTACCATGTGTATCGTTCTGCGTTCGAACAGTCGTGGTGCCCGACTGTTGCTCAAGATGCTCCGAGAGCTGATCGAACTCACCAGAGATGGTTCCACCGGTGTCAGTGTTATTTTGACCGACCGTTAGGAGCTCTTCTGCTCTATCGATGTCACTCAGGTAGCTATCGAGTGTCTGCACGTGTTCTTCGAACCGCCGTTCGACAGCAGCGAGCGTCTCACTGACGTAGGAATCATCGGTTCGAGCCAGGCTTGCAGTAACCAGTGCTCGAAGAATATCGTCGGTTGTATCGTCGGAGGCAGTCGGGGACAGAGTCCTAATGTACTCCTCGATGCGGTCTGCAGCCGTGTCATTCTGGGTCGATTCCTGGTCGGAAAGGCCAGCCATAACCTCCTGACGGTCGAATTCGCTCGCTTCGATGATCGCTTCGAATGCGTTCATCGCACGCGTAATCACGTCAGCTGGTCCAATGTCGGTGCCGTCTCGACAGAGCCGCCGAAGATCGTGAATTGACTTGCCGTACGTACCGTCTTGGGTGAGGTAGTTGAGGAGTTCCTTGTAACCGAACCCGCTTTTGGTGTCGATGGTACCGTCCTCGATCCCGTCTTCGATGTTGACGTAGCCCGAGTAGCCCTTGAGGTTCTGGTGGCTCGGAATCAGGTGTTGTGGCTGGAGCGCGTCGAGCATCTGGTAGTGGCCCTCTTGGCTCAGGTGACCCGAGACGTGGATGTCGTCGTAGATCCGTGCGCCCTGCATTTTCAGGAGGCGTTCGGACTGGTAGCGGTTGCCCTCGTTGGTCGGCTCGGGGATGATCCCGGCCGAGAACAGTACCTTGTCGCCGTTGTCGAAGTCGTAGTTGGTCTCGCCGCGGCCCATCCGGGTCAGCAGCGCCCGCGGCTCGCCCTGGTGGCCCGTCACTATCGGCAGGAAGTTCTCCTTGCCGTCTTTCATGATGCGGTTGAGACTCTGGTCGATGGCGCGTCGATGACCGTACATCTCGATGTTCTCGGGCAGGTCGACGTCCAGGTGGGACGCTGTACCGGTGTATTTCTCCATTGAGCGACCCAGCAGGATCGGTTTGCGGCCGATCTCTTGGGCGAACTCGAGGAGGCTCGATACGCGGGCGATGTGGCTTGCGAACGTCGTGGCCACGATCCCGCCGTCGTAATCTTCGAGGCTCAGCATGGTGTCGTGGAGCTCTTTTCGGGCGACCGACTCGGAGGGTGTCCGACCCTTCCGGTTGGCGTTGGTGCAGTCCTCAATGTAACACAGCACACCCTCGCCCTCACGACCGATCTCACGGAACCGCTTCATGTCGAACGGATCTTCGAGCACGGGGTTGTGGTCGATGCGTTTGTCGAGGCCGTAGACAATGGCCCCTTCAGGGGTGTGGAGGACTGGGTTGATGGCGTCGATGGTCGAGTGAGTGACGTTGACGAACTCCATGTCGACCTGATCGCCGATGCGCATGGTTTCGCCGGCGTTCATCACTTGGAGGTCGTTTTGGACGTCGAATTTGTCCTCGTCGCGGATCTGCTCGCGGACGAGTTCGATGGTGAAGGGTGTCGCCACGACGGGAGCGTCGTAGCGGTGGGCGAGTTTCGGGATTGCACCGATGTGGTCGAGGTGGCCGTGAGTCGGGACGATGGCCTTGATATCGCCGTCGAGTTCGCTCATCACGCGGTCGTCGGGGATCGCGCCCATGTCGATGAGATCCAGACTGTGCATCCGCTCGGTCTGGACGTTATCGTGGATCAGTACCTGCGAGAGGTTCAGCCCCATATCGAAGATGACGATGTCATCGTCCATACGGACTGCCGTCATCTGTCGACCAACCTCTTCGTAGCCGCCAACTGTCGCAATTTCTATTTCCATAGGTGTTCCGAACGGGAGCTGGTCCACGGAGACGGCGAGGAATCGAGACAGCCACGGAGGAGGTCGACAACTGCACGACACCGCCCGGGAGATCCGATTCGGAGACCCGTCGTCTACGGGAACAGCGCGTTGGTTATTCGTATAGCTGATCCCGAGACGTAAATAGCCGGTGAATCACGGCGATGTGGCCCAAAAGTGAGGAGAGTCGACGGCCAGACAACTACTCGCTGTCGAACGGAACGAACCGGCCGTTGATATCCCATTCGTGAATACAGTAGACGCTGCCGGGGTCATCGCCGACAACCTCCCACGAGTCGGTTGTCGCGTTCCACTGCTCGGCTCTCCCGCATCGTTCACACGTTCGGTCTGTCGGTCGACGAAGCGCTGCAGTCATACTGAGAACCGAGGCGTCCACTGATTTAAACGTGACTTTTGTTGCCATACAGCGACACTGTACGACCCACGCAGAACTCCCGGACTGGTCAAATGAATGGTTTTTGCGCTAAACAACCCATATTAAACTACAAACGTGCGCCTGAGTGTCTGATATAGTAGCCGAGAGTGGCAAAAAGGTTTATTTGTTGGCTCATGCCTAGACTGTCATATGATACCCAATAACGCTGATATCGATCCCTACGCTCCGGAGTTGAACTACTTCGAGTGTCGGGACTGTAGCACCCGAACGACAAGCGAAACGCGGCTGACGACCTGTGGGGCATGTGGTGGTTGCCTCGACAACATCGCCGTTCCGCGGGAGTAAGCGGCCGAGCCGCCGGAGTCATTGATTCAGAGCCACCAGTCACACAGATCCAGAGCCGTACTCTACACTGATTCCGACTCTCCCTCGGCGGGTTGTGAGGGACTGGGTTTGATCCCGCCGGCCAGTCGGTCGACGACGAGCACCGCACCAGCGCCCAGCAC
>Ga0208138_100776_pt1 | contig 10862 bp, 8 predicted proteins | sample AntRauMetaRauer3_FD_184786 | JGI IMG/M metagenome (GOLD analysis project Ga0208138, IMG submission 184786) | Saline lake microbial communities from Rauer Lake, Antarctica, in enrichment culture - Antartic Rauer Lake 3 Metagenome Rauer3 (SPAdes)... ...
CCTCCCCAGCCTCGTCGGTCGTCCTCCGCGTTGCTCCGGACGACCGACTCCCTCGCGGGCTCCTCGCGGGCCGATGGCCCGCTCGGAGGCACGCCACCGCTTCGTTCACTTATAAAGCGCCGCACTCACTCCTCGCCAATCCCGATCACGTGCGCGTCTGCCGGATCGAAGCCGACGACGACCTCCCCGGAAAGCGGGTCGCGCGTCCGGACCACGAGATCGCGCCCGCCCCAGTCGAGGGTTATCCGGGTCGTCTCGCCGAGGAACTCCGCGCTCTCGACGGTGGCGTGGACCAGGCTCTCTCCCTCGCCGATCCGCAGGTACTCGGGTCGGACGCAGAAGGTGAGGCGGTCGCCGGGGGAAACATCAATCGCTTCAGCCGCGTTGACCCGAAGGGTCTCGCCGCCGACATCGACGCCGACGATTCGGGGGGCGTCGTCGCGCTCGCCGTCGACCGCGTCGCCCTCCTCCACGTGGACCACCCGCCCCGCGAACACGTTGTTGTCGCCGACGAACTCCGCGACGAACCGGCTCGACGGCTCCCGGTACACCGTCCGCGGGGGCGCGACCTGTTCGGGCCTCCCGTCGCGCATCACCGCGACGCGGTCGGAGATCGCCAGCGCCTCCTCCTGATCGTGGGTGACGTAGACGGTGGTGATCCCGAGTTCGGACTGGATGCGCCGCACCTGCACCCGGAGGCGCTCGCGGAGCTGGGCGTCGAGCGCGCTCATCGGCTCGTCGAGGAGGAGGAGGTCGGGACCCGGCGCGAGCGCCCGCGCCATCGCGACGCGCTGCTGCTGGCCGCCAGAGAGGCTCTCGGGGTCGCGGTCGGCGGCGTCGGGGAGGTCGACCAGTTCGAGCAGCTCCGCGACGCGCTCCGAGCGACTCATCCCCTCCGGCGGGTCGGCGAAGTTGAGCCCGTAACCGACGTTCTCGCCGACGGTCATGTGCGGGAACAGCGCGTAGTTCTGGAAGACGACGCCCACGTCGCGGTCCTCCGGCGGCACCCCGGCGACCGACTCGCCGGAAAAGCGGATCGTCCCCGCGGTCGGCTCCTCGAACCCCGCGATCAGTCGGAGCGTCGTCGTCTTCCCGCAGCCGGAGGGGCCGACGAGCGTGAAGAACTCCCCCTCGCGCACCCGGAGGCTCACGTCGTCGACGGCGGCGGCGTCGCCGTAGCGCTTGGTCACGCCGTCGAGTTCGACGGCGGGGGGATCATCGGGCGAGTCGGCGGCGCGCTCAGAGCCCACGCGTCTCACCCCCGAGCCGCTCGATGACGACGAAGCTGAGTCCGGTGACGACCAGCAGGACGACGCCCATTGCGGTCGCCGGTCCGAGCCGACGCCCGATGAAGCGTTCGATGGCGACCGGCATCGTGTACGCGTCGGCGCCGGTCGCGAGCACCACCGTCGCCGTGAACTCCCCGATCGAGATGGCAAAGGCGAACGCCGCGCCCGCGACGACGCCCGGCCACACGAGCGGGAGCTCCACGTCTCGGATCACTCGCGCCCGCGACGCGCCGAGCGCCCGCGCCGACTCGATCAGCGAGCGGTCGAGCCCCTCCAACCCGGGCGCGACCGTCCGCACGACGAAGGGATAACCCGCGACCGCGTGCGCGACGACGATAGCGACCGCACCGGTCGCCGCGAACCGCCACCCCGCGATCTCGACGCCGAAGACGAGCCCCCGGAGGAGCCCGAGCCCGACGATGATACCCGAGACCGCGAGCGGCGCCATCGCGGCCGCGTCGACCAGCGTCCGCCCGCGGAACCGCCGCGTCGTCAGCACCGCGACGACGACGCCCATCGGGAGCGCCAAGAGGGTCGCGGCGCTCGCGAATGTCAGCGAGTTGCGGATCGCGGGCCACGGGCGCACCTGAAACGCCGCCCCCGTCTGCTGGCGGTCGATCAGAAAGCGATAGTGGTCGAGCGTGAGCCCCCCGTCCCCGCCCGTGACGCTCGCGAGGACCATCGAGGCGATGGGCGCGACGAAGACGACCCCCGCGACGACGGCGTAGCCGGCGAGGCCGAGCCGGGGGAGCACCTCCCGGAGGGTCGGGGCGGCTGGGACGAGAGACCTGCGCGGGAGGGGTCTCACCCCTCGCGAGCTGACGGTGTTGCGCGCCTCGTAGCGCAGGTACGCGAGCAGCACCCCTAGCGAGATCACCAGCTCGACGATCGCCAGCGCGGCCGCCTCGGCGTAGTTCAGGTCGCGGACGAGTCGGTAGACGAACACCTCGACGGTCGCCAGCTCGAACCCGCCGAGTGCGAGGACGATGGGAAAGGTGCCGAACGTGAACACGAAGGTGAGCGCCGCGCCCGTCAACACGGCGGGGTACACCTGCGGCGCGACCACGTCGTAAAACGCCCGGACCGGCCCCGCACCGAGGCTCCGGGCGGTCTCGACCGCGCGCGCGTCGACCGACTCCCACGCCGCGGTCATCACCCGAGCGACGAGCGGCGCGTTGTAGAACGCGTGGGCGATCACGATCGCCTCCAGCGTGAACATGAGGTCGACGGGCGGGAGCCCGAGCGCTCCGAGAACCCGGTTGAGGGTCCCGTTGGTGCCGAACGTGGCGACGAAACCGACGGCGACCATGATCGATGGGAGCACGAACGGAACGATCGTCAGCGACCGCAGCGTCCGGCGGCCGGGGAACTCGAAGCGCGCGAGCAGATAGGCGGCCGGGAGCCCCAAGGCGACGCTGGCGACCGTCGACAGCGCGGCCTGGTACGCGGTGAACCCGACGATCCCGAGCCGACGGTCCGGCCCGAGAAGATCGCGCGCGACCGCGATCGGTGACTCGCCCGCGAACAGCCGGGCGAGCTCCCCGAAGTAGAACGGGTCGCGCAGGATCTCCGCGAACACGGCGAGAGTGGGAACGCCGTCGACGACGACCGCCTCGATCAGGACCGTGCCGACCGGGTAGTAGAACGCGGCGACGAGCGTCACGCTCGTGACGACCGCGAGCGCGGTCAGGAGGCGTCCGCGGAGGCGCCCGGTGACCCGCTCGCGAAGAGTGCGACGGCGCTCGTCGTCACCGCGGCTAGCGTCTGACACGCCGCCGTCAGTTCCCGGCGTACTGCCGCTCCCAGTCTTCGACCCACTCACTGACCGAGCCTTGGAGCTCGTCGTACGTGAACGTCACCGGTTCGGACGGCTCCTGAGCCAGTTCGGCGTAGTCGTCGGGGAGCTCGGCCGTGTCGGTCGCGGGGAAGGCGACGTTGCGCTCGGCGATCTCCCCCTGCACGTCCGGCTCCAGCATGAACGACATGAACTCGCGGGCCAGTTCGGGTTCGTCGGCGTCGGCGAAGACGGCCATCCCCTCCGGGTTGGCGTACGCCTGATCGTTCAGGAATCGGATCTGGTGTTCCTCGAGGTTCTCCCCTTCCATGTCCGCGAACACCTGATCCGTCGAGTAGGAGACGACCATCGGAGCCTCCCCCCCGCTCCAAGCGGCGTAGGCGTCGTCCCACGAGCCGAGCACGCGCACGTCGTTGTCCTGCAGCTCCGCCCAGTAGTCGAGGTAGTCGTAGTCTGGGTCGCCGTCGCCGCCCTCGACGGCACCGTCCGGCCCGTCGCCGAACCGGTGGACTGTGTGGAGCAGGAACGACCGCCCCGTCGTCGAGGCGCCCGGGTTCTGTGCGATGAGCATGCCCGCGTACTCGTCGTCGAGCAGGCCCGCAAACGTCTCCGGCGCCTCGATGGCGGTGCCGTCGTACACGAGACTCACGTAGCCGGTGTCGAAGGGGACGGCGCGGTCGAACGGGTCGAACAACAGCCCCTCCCGCACGTCGTCGAACCCCTCGACATCGCCGCGCTCGACGAACAGATCGTCGTCGAGCGTCTCGTCGACGCGCACCAGGTCCTCGGTGGTGAGCCCGACGTAGAGGTCGGCGTCGATCGACACCCCCGAACTGGCCCGTTCGACGTAGTAGTTCAGCTCGTTGTCCGGGGTCGCCCACTCCAGTTCGGCGTCGACGCGCGACTCGAACGCCTCCTTGAGCCACTCGCCGGGACTCACCGACGGCGCGTCGATGAAGCTGCTGTAGGTCGCGACCGTCAGCGTGGGCATCTCCTCGTCGTCTTCGCCGTCGCCATCGTCACCGTCGCTGGATCCCGGCCCATCGGCGCCGTCATCACCGCCGGTCCCGTTTTCTCCGTCGCCGTCCCCACCGTCCGTCGGCTCGGCGCTACACCCCGCGAGCGCGACGGCGCCTGCCGCGCCGCCGAGCGCGAGGAATCGTCGGCGGGTGGGTACCCCGGTGCGACGGTCGGCACCACCCTGGGAGTCGCTCTGACGGTCGTCGGGGACGTCACGCCGCTCCGTCTCGGTCGCGTCGTCGTGGGCCATTACCGAGTTGTTACACCCGGTGGTTACATAAGCGATCCGCGTCGACAACGGATCGGCCGCGAGAGCGAAGCGAAAACGAAGACCAACGCGCGAACGAAACGCAGTATTACCCTCGATAGCGTCGCCGACACCGATTTACCACGTCTCGGTCTTCGGATCCCTATGAGCGAGGAACCGAGAGAAGGACGGGGAAGAGCGGCGACGACGAGCGGACCGACCAGCGTCACGCGGCGTCGACTGCTCGCGGGCGGCGCGGCCGTCGCCGTCGCGGGACTAGCGGGCTGTCTGGGCACCCGCGACGGCCCGGTGCCGGCGCCGACGGTGACCAGCGACCGGATCGACGACGGCTGGCGGCTCCTCGACGAATCGGAGAGCACGGTGTTCGAGCAGTCGTACGGGCCGGTGACGGTGACCGCGCTCGAACACACCCGGATCTACGAGTACGTCTCGGTCGCCGAGGCGCTGTCGGAGGCGTTCGGCGCGAGCGGGTCGCCGGTCGTCTTCTTCGCTACTCGGATCGACATCCGGCCGGCGATCGACAGCCTCCCGGTCGGGGTCGGCCGGGACCGGCTGATGACGGAGGTGGAGTCGGCCGCGGTCGAGGCGTTCCGGTCGCAGCTGAACGCGAGCGGGATCGAGAACGTCGAGATCGTCGATCAGGGGACGAGCACCGTACGGAGCGGCCACACTGCGACGACGTGGCGGCTGGCGGGCGAGTTCGCCTTCGACGGCGAGGTCCCACTTCCCGGCGGGTCGACGACGGATCTCGGCGAGACCGTCGATATCGAAGCGCGGCTGGGGGTCTGGCACGACGGCACCGACGTACTGGTCGCCGGCGGCGCGCACCCGGCGGAACCGCTCATCGAGACGGTTGAGGGGGCACTCCCGAACGCGATCGACGCGGAGACCGCGATTGGCGCAGTCGCGGACGCGGAGGCCGCCGACGCGCTTGCGACCGAGCCCGGCACATTCGACGAGGAGATTTCGGCGCTGCTCATCTCGGTGGAGTGAGCGAGCGCGGTTCGCGATTTGGCGACTTCCAATACCGTCCGAACCGACCGGTTTAATCGGCGGCCGTGACTGTCCCTCAGTATGAGCCACTTCCCTTCCTTCGAGGTGATCCCCGCCGTCGACGTGCAGGACGGCGAGGTCGTCCAGCTGGTCGGCGGCGAGCGCGGCACGGGAAAGCGGTACGGCGACCCGGTCGAGGCCGCCGAACGCTGGATCGAAGCGGGCGCCGAGACGCTTCACCTCGTCGACCTCGACGGCGCGTTCGAGGGCGATCGCGTCAACGCCGACGCGATCGAGGCAGTCGTCGAGAGCGTTCCGGACGAGATCGGCCTCCAGCTCGGGGGGGGCATCCGGACCGCCGATGGCGCGCGCGATCTCCTCGATCTGGGGATCGATCGGGTGATTTTGGGCACTGCAGCGGTCGAAACGCCCGAAATCGTCGCCGAGATCGACGAGACTCACCCCGGCAGCGTGGTCGTCAGCCTCGACGCGAAGGACGGCGAGGTCGTCGTGAGCGGGTGGACCGAGGGGACCGGCCTCGACCCCGCCGAGGCGGCCGCGCGCTACGAGGAGCTGGGCGCGGGCGCGATCCTCTTCACCAACGTCGACGTGGAGGGGCAGCTAGAGGGGATCGACCGCGCGGCGGTCGAGAGCGTGGTCGACGCGGTCGATATCCCGGTGATCGCTTCCGGCGGTGTGGCGGCGATCGACGACGTGGTCGCGCTGAAGGAGGCCGGCGCGGCCGCGGTCGTCGTGGGCACCGCGCTGTACGAGGGCGAGTTCACGCTGCGAGAGGCGCAGGCAGCCGCGGACGGGAAGTGACCGCGGAGCACTCGGGACCGTAGACGGGAAGCGACCGAAGGCGACGCTCGGGGCCGTGGACCGTGGTACCACACATGTTGTGCGACCGGACGCACACGTCCGCCGGCAGCTTATGTTTCCGACGGCGGTACGTGAACGCGATGACTGACGACTCTCTCTTCGACGAGTTCGAACTGAGCGGCCACGCTCTCGACAACCGCGTCGGTCTCGCGCCGATGACGCGGACGAGCGCGACCGACGCGGGACACGCGACCGACCGAATGGCCCGATACTACGCCTCCTTCGCTCGCGGCGGATTCTCGTTCCTCGTCACCGAAGGCGTCCACCCGGACGCCACCCACAGTCAGGGCTACCACAATCAACCCGGGCTCGCGACCGACGAGCAGGCGGCAGCCTGGGAGCGGGTCGTCGACGCCGTCCACGAGGAGGGCAGCCTCATCTTCGCGCAGCTGATGCACGCCGGGGCGCAGGCGCAGGGCAACCGAGACGGGTACGACCCCGTCGCGCCCTCGGCGTACCGCCCGCCGGGAGAGATGGCGGAGCTGTACGGCGGGTCCGGAGCGTTCCCCGAGGCGAACCCGCTCGACGACGAGGGGCTCGCCGAAGCGAGAGAGGGGTTCGTCACCGCCGCGGAGCGCGCGGTCGAGGCCGGTTTCGACGGGATCGAGGTCCACGCGGCCAACGGGTACCTCCTCCACGAGTTCGTCGACCCGCTGGTCAACGACCGCGACGACGAGTACGGGGGCTCGCCGGCTAACCGGGCGCGCTTCCCCGCCGAGGTGACCGCCGCCATCGACGACGCCACGCCCGACGGCTTCGTCGTCGGGGTCCGCGCCTCGCAGGCGGCCGTCACCGACGAGGAGCGCGTCTGGCCCGACGGCGAGGCGACCGCCGCCGCGCTGTTCGACGCGCTCTCGAACGCCGGCGCCGACTACGTTCACGTCACCGGCGGGGACGCGACCGCCGCGGAGGTGCCGGGCACCGATCGCACGCTCGCGGAACTCGCGGTCGAGCACGTCGACGACGACGTCGCCGTGATCGCCAACGGAAGCCTCGGAGAGCCGGAACGCGCGCGGGCGGCGCTGGCAGACGGATCCGACCTGATCACGCTCGGAACCGGCGCGCTCGCGAACCACGACTGGCCCGATCGGGTCCGAGCGGGCGAGGCGCTCGACGATCTGGACCCAAGCGTCGTCTTCGAGCCCGACGCCTCGCTTAGCGACGCCGAGGTCCCCGGCGACGACTGATACCGCGAGGATCGTCGGGCGTCGGTGACCGACCGTTTCGGCGGAGCGGCTCACTCGTCACCGATCCGAACCCCGCCACACCCGCAACCGACTTACGAATCCGCCGCGACGGGCCGGTATGAGCGACCACGAGCGCGCGGCCGCCGTCTCGCGGGAGACCAGCGAGACGACGATCGACCTCACCCTCGCGATCGACGGCGACGGCGACAGCGAGGTCGACACCGGGATCGGCTTTTACGACCACATGCTGTCGTCGTTCGCCAAGCACGGCCTCTTCGATCTGACGGTCACCTGCGACGGCGACACCGAGATCGACGACCACCACACGGTCGAGGACGTGGCGATCTGCCTCGGCGAGGCGTTCGACGAGGCGCTCGGCGACAAACGCGGCATCCGGCGCTACGCCGACCGACGCGTCCCCCTCGACGAGGCGGTCGCGAGCGTCGTCGTCGACGTGGCAGGTCGGCCGTACTACGAGTTCTCGGGAGAGTTTTCCCAGGAGTCGGTCGGCGAGTTCACGAGCGTCATGGCCGACCATTTCGCGCTGTCTTTAGCGCACAACGCCGGCCTGACGCTCCACGCCGCGATCGAGACGGGCGACAACGCCCACCACGAGGTGGAGGCCCTCTTTAAGGCGCTCGCGCGAGCGCTCGACGACGCGACGCGGCTCGACGGGCGCCGCAGCGACACACCGAGCACGAAGGGAGAGTTGTAGCCCGACTGCGAGGAAGCTGGCACAGACCCCGCCACCGCCCCCGTTCCGACGATTTAAATCGGGTCGGGACCCACTCTCCGGTAATGCAACCGAGTTCGCTCTCCGGGCTCCCCGCGGGCGTCGGCGAGGCGCTCGAAGCGGAGGGCGTCGCCGAGCTGTATCCCCCCCAAGAGGCCGCCGTCGAGGCCGGCGTCGCCGACGGCGAGAGCCTCGTCGCCGCGGTCCCGACGGCCTCCGGGAAGACCCTGATCGCCGAACTCGCCATGCTGTCCGCGATCGAGCGCGGCGGGAAGGCCCTCTACATCGTTCCGCTGCGCGCGCTCGCCAGCGAGAAGAAGACCGAGTTCGAGCGCTGGGAGGAGTTCGGCGTCACCGTCGGCGTCTCCACCGGCAACTACGAGTCCGACGGCGAGTGGCTGGCGACCCGTGACATCATCGTCGCCACCTCCGAGAAGGTCGACTCGCTGATCCGGAACGGCGCGCCGTGGATCGACGAGCTCACCTGCGTCGTGAGCGACGAGGTCCACCTCGTCGACGACCCGAACCGCGGCCCGACGCTCGAAGTGACCCTCGCGAAGCTCCGCAAGGTGAACCCCGGGCTCCAGACGGTCGCGCTCTCGGCGACCGTCGGCAACGCGGACGTGATCGCCGAGTGGCTCGACGCCGAGCTAGTCGAGTCCGACTGGCGCCCCATCGACCTCCGGATGGGCGTCCACTTCGGCAACGCCATCGACTTCGCCGACGGGAGCAAGCGGGAGGTGCCCGTCGAGCGCGGCGAGGACCAGACCGCCCGGCTCGTCGCCGACGCGCTCGACACCGAGGAGGACGGACAGGGCGGCTCCTCGCTCGTCTTCGTCAACTCCCGGCGCAACGCCGAGTCCTCGGCCCGGAAGCTCACCGACGTGACCGGATCCAGACTCACCGACGACGAGCGCGATCGGCTCCGCGAGCTCGCCGACGAGATCCGGTCCGGCTCCGACACCGACACCGCCGCCGACCTTGCGGACGCGGTCGAGCAGGGGTCCGCCTTCCACCACGCGGGGCTCCGGAGCGAGGACCGCGCCCGCGTCGAGGACGCGTTCCGCGACCGGCTGATCAAGTGCATCTCCGCGACGCCGACGCTCGCCGCCGGCGTCAACACCCCCGCCCGCCGGGTGATCGTCCGCGACTGGCGCCGCTACGACGGGGAGTTCGGCGGGATGAAACCCCTCGACGTGCTGGAAGTCCACCAGATGTGCGGGCGCGCCGGGCGGCCCGGCCTCGACCCGTACGGCGAGGCCGTGTTGCTCGCGAACGACGCCGACACCAAAGAGGAGCTGTTCGAGCGGTACCTCTGGGCCGACCCCGAGCCGGTCCGCTCGAAGCTCGCCGCCGAGCCCGCGCTCCGGACCCACGTGCTCGCCACCGTCGCCTCCGGGTTCGCCTCCACGCGCGACGGGCTGCTCTCCTTCCTCGACAACACCCTCTACGCGACCCAGACCGACGACGAGGGACGGCTCGCGGCCGTCACCGACACCGTCCTCGGCTACCTCGCCGTCAACGACTTCATCGAGCGCGACCGCGACGGCGGGAGCGAGAGCCTGACCGCGACCGGCATCGGTCACACCGTCTCGCGGCTCTACCTCGACCCGATGAGTGCGGCCGAAATGATCGACGGGCTCCGGTCGGTGGCTCGGGACGCCGCCGACACAGGCGCGAGTGCCGAGGGAGAGACCGGCGAGTTCGTCAGGGCCGGCGACGCAGACGACGCGAGCGACGGCGACGAGCCCGGATTCGGGACGTACACGCGGGCCGGCGACGACGAGTCGAGCGAGAGGGAAACGGAGGAGAACGAGGAGACGGACGAAGCGCAGACCGAGACTCCCGAAGTCACCCCGCTCGGCCTCTATCACCTCATCAGCCGCACCCCCGATATGTACGAGCTCTACCTGAAGTCGGGGGACCGCGAGACGTACACCGAGCTCTGCTACGAGCGCGAGACCGAGTTCCTCGGCGACGTGCCCTCCGAGTACGAGGACGTGCGCTTCGAGGACTGGCTCGCCTCACTGAAGACCGCCCGCCTGTTGGAGGACTGGGCGAACGAGGTCGACGAGGACCGGATCACCGAGCGGTACGGGGTCGGCCCCGGCGACATCCGCGGGAAGGTCGACACCGCCGAGTGGCTCCTGCGCGCGGCCGAGACCCTCGCGCGCGACGTGGAGGGCGTTGACGGAGACGTCGTCGTCGCAGTCCGCGAGGCCCGGAAACGCATCGAGTACGGCGTTCGCGAGGAGTTACTCGATCTGGCGGGCGTCCGCAACGTCGGCCGGAAGCGCGCCCGACGGTTGTTCGAGGCCGGGATCGAGACCCGCCCCGACCTCCGCGAGGCCGACAAGGCGGTCGTCCTGGGCGCGCTCCGTGGCCGCGAGCGCACCGCCGAGCGCATCCTCGAACACGCCGGTCGCGAGGATCCCTCGATGGACGACGTGCGGCCGGACAAATCGGCCTCCGCGGCCGCGACTGCCGGCTCCGCGAGCGACGAGGACGGCGAGGGCCAAGCGAGCCTCGGTGATTTCCGATGAGCGACGGCGACGCCGGATCCGACGGCACACTTCCCGATCCGCCGGCTCCGCCCCACCAACTGGTCACGGGGACCGCCATCATCGACGATCTCGACGCGTTCCTCTCGGCGCTTGACGAAATCGCCGCGGAGACGGGCGCGGTCGTGCAGGCG
>Ga0208138_100778_pt1 | contig 10828 bp, 10 predicted proteins | sample AntRauMetaRauer3_FD_184786 | JGI IMG/M metagenome (GOLD analysis project Ga0208138, IMG submission 184786) | Saline lake microbial communities from Rauer Lake, Antarctica, in enrichment culture - Antartic Rauer Lake 3 Metagenome Rauer3 (SPAdes)... ...
AGAGGGGTGGCAAGGCAGGTGGTTAAGAGTAGCTGTTGACACCTCTTACGACACAGTGACTGACACGAAGACGCATAAAACAAATTTGGGTACCCGGAGGATCATGAGGTGGCTGAGGCGCGGCTACTTAGAGAATTTGAAGCAGATGGGATCATACCGATGGTACTCCCATCCCACCGCTTCCGCTGTTAGCGGACATCCCTCAGGGAGGTGCGCCCGCCCACACACCCCATCGGTTCCGCTGTTAGGATAGAGCACGGGTCTATTGACCGACCCAGTAGAGTGCGCCAAAGACGCAGATAATTTAGAAACATAGTGATATGAACAGCGGAAGCGGTGGGGTGGGTGTGTCGCGTCGCTACCCGATCGGGATCGAGAGCTGGCGCGTGGACGTTGAGTATCCTGAAGATCGAGATAGGACCGAGGCGCGACTGGTGGGGGAGATTGAGGAAGGCGAGGCGGCCGCGGGACCCGCATGCGACCATTAGGCAGCGGTCCGTCGTCACCCGGTGAAGATCCAGCGGTGGAGAGGTTCATTGAGAAGTCGACGCCGGCGTTACTGTCCAAACCGTCGCTGACGATCTTGATAGTCAAGCACGGCGCGGAGAAAATCACGTTTACGAAAGTCACGCCAATTGACGTCGGTAAAGTAGAGTTCGGCATATACTGACTGCCAGATAGCGAAATCTGAGAGTCGATTAGCACCCGTTTTGATGAGCAGATCCGGTTCATCCGGGAACATCAGCCGCTCAGAGATCATCTCCCCGTCAATACTGTCTGGGTCAATTGTGCCGTCGTCGACATCAGCTGATAAGTCGCGGACCACGTCCATAAATTCCTGTTTGCCACCAAGTCCGACACCGATCTGAATCGGTGCATCAGTATCCTCTGTGTCGTGAGGTCCATAGACCGCGACACGACGTGGTGCCTCAAGGCGTTGGAGCTCGCGTTTCAGCGTTGGAATGACTGCTTGATCAAGCACAGATACAGAGACTGTCACGCGTTCTGCACCGTACTCAAGCGCCCACTCAAGCGTGTTTTTCAACGAGACATATGCGTCTTGTTCGAGTAGGTCTCGCTCGGTGATCGTGATCGCCACATGCTTCGGTGACGGATCGTCACGGCGTCGATAGCGCGCTTCAAGATAGAGATCGTACAGTCCCACTGCAAATCGAAGGCAAGCGGCAAGCAAAAACCGTCGGGATTCGGCTGTCACCGCTGGACCCCTACACCCCAGTGGTCGGCGAGAACGAGAGTACCAACAATATCTATCGGTGGTTAGTGACTTTGTTTGGTCTCGTTGATGGTGTCGCAGAGTTCTACGATCACGTTCACTGGTACGACTCGCAGACGCGAGCGACACCTTCCTCGAAGTCGATCTGGGGTTTCCACTCTGTGGCCTCCTGGAGTTTCGAGTAGTCGGCCATGGTGTCGTGGACGTACACCGCAAGCGGATTCTCGATGTACTTCGGATCGACGTTGGTGCCGAGTTCGTCGTTGATCAGCTCGACCATCTCGTTGAACGTGTAACTCTCGGCCGTCCCGACGTTGTAGATGCCCTGCAGTTCGTGATCGGCTGCGAGCTCGCAGGCGCGAACGATGTCGTCGACGTGCGTGAAGTCCCGTGTTTGGCTCCCGTCGCCGAACAGTTCCGGGCGGTCACCGTTGGCGATCTTGTCGGTGAACTGGGCGACCGTGTTGGCGAACTCGCCTTTATGTTCTTCGGCGCCGCCGAAGCCCTGATACACCGAGAAGAAGCGCAGGCCGGCAAGAGTCATGCCGTGGAAGTTGTGGAAGTACTCTGCGTAGCGCTCACGTGCGAGCTTGGAGGCCTCATAGCCCGTTCGGGCTTCGACGGCCATACTCTCGGGAGAGGGTTCAGTTCGGTCACCGTAGATCGAGGAGGTCGTCGCGTAGACGACGGTCTCACAGCCGTCTTTGCGAGCCTGTTCGATCGTGTTCACGAATCCCTCGACATTGACGCGGGCACCTTTGGCGGGATTTTCCTCGTGCATCTTGTACGAGGAGAGCGCCGCGAGGTGGAACACGATGTCGACGTCTGTGGGGAGGTCCTCGTCGACAACGGATTTGTTAACGAACTCGACTTGATCGGAGAGGTTCTCGGGAGTGCCAAGGTAGCAGTCGTCGACGGCGATCACGTCGTTGTCGGCGGCGAGGTGGTTCGCGATGTTCGACCCGATGAAGCCGGCGCCGCCCGTGACGAGAACGCGTTTGTTCTGCATGAGCGATTTTGTTAGGCAATTGGGGGAAAGCGTTGTGGTTGAGAGCGGAGATACGTGGTGACACTCTTTGGGGAGATCGAAACAGGGTGTGTCGTAGCCGGATCGCTAGAGACAGACACCACTGTTTCATGACGAAAACTGAATGCTGCTCTGCCGGGGACCCCCCTATGTCCGCATAATCACTCCAGAAGAGTTCTTCCACGTTGGTATTTCTCCTAAATAGGCTCAAAGGGTCTTGCCTGAGTGAGGTGCGTGAAGAACCTCCCGGTGACCCCACCATGTCCGCATAATTCACAAAGAAATGGAGTGGATTGTGTTGTAACGAGTCTCTTGTACCGGATAGATTCGGTAGTATATTATGCAGACAAAGTGGGTAGTTGTTCTTCTCTTCCAGAATGGAGACGCTCCGGACACGGTAGTTTTATAAAGAGTATATGCAATTATGTTCGTATGTCGCGGTCGTTCACAGACCAGACGGACATCTTCGCTGACGAGACGGTTCTCTACGATTCTTGGACACCTGAGAAACTCCCAGAACGTGAAACGGAACTGGATGATCTCCATGATGCCCTTGCGCCCGTGGCGAGAGGTGCTTCGCCACACAACACGTTCGTCTACGGAAAGACAGGTCAGGGAAAAACCGTCGGTGTCACATACAAATTAGAAGATCTGCGCGCATTCGCCAACAACAACAATATCGATCTCTCTATCGTTCGGTATTCGTGCGCCAAGGATAATACGAGCTATCAGGTCGCCTCAAATCTCGTTGCAGAGCTGTCAGGCGAGAAGCCGCGGGGGTACGATAAGAAGACGGTCTTCGATCTTCTCTACGAGAACCTGCAAGCGCTCGGTGGAACTGTGATTATCGTTCTTGACGAGATCGACTCGATTGGTACGGACGATGATATTCTCTATGAGTTGCCACGGGCCCGCGCCAACGACCACCTAGAGGACATGTGGGTGTCCGTTATTGGGATTTCGAATGATTTCGAGTTCCGGGACAATCTGAGCCCGAAAGTCAAGGACACTCTCTGTGACGAGGAGATTCACTTTGCTCCCTACGATGCGGGTGAACTCCGCTCGATCCTTACCCGGCGCGCGGAGAAGGCATTCAAAAACGACGTTTTGTCGGAGGACGTAATTCCTCTTTGTGCAGCGATGGCAGCGCAGGACAAGGGTTCAGCGCGGCAGGCGATCCGGTATCTGTACAAGGCGGGTGAACTGGCGTCAAACGGTGGTGACGAAATCGTAACAGAAGAACACGTTCGGGAGGCTGAAGCGGTCATCGAGCGCAAGAGCATCGAGCGGGGTATTCGGGATTTGACCACACAAGACCATCTCGCGTTGACGGCGATCGTTTCTCTGGAAGTGGATGGAGAGACGCCGGCACGCACGAAACAGGTGTACGCGAAGTACACGGACATCACCACCCATATTGGTGCTGAATCGATCGCGATGCGGCGCGTTCGTGACCATCTCCAAGACCTCAATCTGGCAGGTGTTGTGAACGCGATGGAACGAAACAAGGGCATACAGGGTGGGCAGCACTATCTGTTCGAACTCGGTGCTGATCTTGGGACGACCATCGACGTCCTTCGAGAGAACGAGCGGCTGGGTGATGTGATGGACCGCATTACTCCGTAGCGAATTATGCGGACGGGGTGGGGTGTCCCTATGTGTGATTGAGGACCTTTTGGTTCGTGAATTATGCGGACGTGGGGGGGTCCCTCCGGTTAAGGATGGTATTCTACATCGGGAGACACGTTGATGTGCTGACCACTCACCAATCAGGGTCAAGCGGCCTATGGCTGTACTTTCACTCCGCTCGCCTGAAGTATAAGTTGTAGAGCACCCAATCTGGGGTGAGGGAGCAGAGTTGAGCCGATCGCAACGACCGGATCAGCTGCAAAATAGTGTCACATGCTCCTTCTCTCCCCCTGAAAATAGCTACCGAGATCATGAGAATGGCCCCCAATAATTCAGAGACAGGCCGTGGCACCTGCTCGTTCTGTGGCGAGACAGTCACTGACCGACATGCGATCATCCACGACGAAACCACTGGCGGTGAACCGGGCGTGTGGGCCGAATGTCCCGGCTGTGGCGAGATCGTCGACCCAATCAATGCTTAGTAAACAGTTCATCCGGCAGATCGTCAGGCTCGGGCCGTCATCGACAACGCACCACGAATGCCGTCACTGTGGATACGGCGTGGAGGAGGCTGCTGATAAATGCTCACAGTGTGGCTCTCACGAGATTGCTGCCTACGATTTCGAGTAATCGCTGAAGAGCTCACGGTTGGTGGAGAGAGTTCGAAGCCTTATGTATCATATAGGTACTGAATGGTCTCAATTGTCACATAAGGTACGGAGCAGCCGTCAGCACCAACGGTATCGAGTATCCACTTAGTGACTTCGAGATTCGTCTTTTCGGCGTGACTTTCGTTGTTATAGATCTCGCCGATGTCGTCCTTCCGACGTACGAGATCGAGCGCACGACAGTTGTCCTCGATGTAGATCTACGTGGACGTTCGAGTCGTCGCCGTAGACAAGGAGCGACTTGCCGACGACGGCGTTCGCGATGACTTCGGAATGAGCTTTTCCGGATGCTGGCGTGGCCCGAAGTTGTTCGAGGTACGCGTAATAAGCTCTGCAGGATACTTTCGCCTCCAACGCGATCCGTATCACCGACGCTGTCTGGTGGTTTGATCACTCCAAAAACTGTGACAATACTATGACAGAACTCGAACCAATCGACCCGAAATTAGCACTCGAACTGTACCTCGATGACCGCCGGAGTCATCAGTCCAAAGCCACCACCATCGCGCACCGATCGCGGTTGTCGTCCTTCATCGACTGGCTCGACGAACGCGACATCGACAACCTCAACGAACTCACTGGGCGGCGGGTGAAAGAATACAAACTCCACCGGCGGAAGGAGTCTGACTGGGCGTCTTCGACCGAGAAATCAAATTTGGACACCATCTGCGTCTTCGTTCGGTGGGCCGAGGGGATCGAAGCGGTCGAGGCCAACCTCTCTCAGCGCGTCCAGTCGCCGGTGCTCAACGGCGACGAGAATGTCCGACACACCGAACTCGATTCGGAGACAGCGGAGAAGGTGCTTTCTCACCTCGAAACGTACCAGTACTGCTCTCCCCAGCACGTGACGCTGGCGTTAATCTGGCATACGATGTGTCGCCGAAGTGCAGTCCGAGCACTCGACCTGAAGGATTACGACGCGGAGGACCAGCATCTTCATTTCGTCCACCGACCAGAGTCCGGCACGCCGCTCAAGAACAAAGAGAAGTCGAACCGGTACATGGCCGTGTCAGACTCCATCGCGGAGCTGTTGGACGACTGGATCGCCTACAAGCGCCCGGAGGTCGTCGACGAGTACGGCCGAGAGCCGCTCCTCTCGACCCAGAATGGCCGTCTCCACGGGTCCACGATCGGTGGGTACGCCTACAAATACACGCAGCCCTGCAAATACGACGGTGAGTATCCCGTCGATGGCCGGGATCAACAGTCGTGTGCGGCGGCGTCTCACCAGAAGCTTGCAGACTGTCCGGAGTCGGTTTCACCGCACCCGTTCCGCTGCGGGTCGATAACCCACTGGCTTCGGTCTGACGTCCCGCCACGCGTCATTTCGGACCGCGCCGACGTCTCTGAGCGGGTTATCGAGAAGCACTACGACGAACGGTCTGAGCTCGAGGAGATGGAACAGCGCCGCGAGTTCCTCGACAGTATCTAGAGGTCCTCAATGTGGGAGCGGCGCGACTCGCGTCGCTCCGATTTCGTGCTCAGGTCGTACCACTGCTCAATCGTCTCGGGGTTGGCGTCGCACCGTTTCGAGATCACGTCGGCGGTCGGGACGCCGTTGGCTCGAAGGTACGTGATGTACCCCCGCCGGATGGGATGCGGTGAGACGGACTCAGGGCAGTCGTACGCGGCGTTGTTGGTCTGTGCTGCCTCGCAGGTGTCTGGGTCCCTCCCGACCGGACACGCGTTGCCTATGGCGCAGGGGCGCGACCAGCCGTACACGTACTGACGGATGGAGCTCTTCTGGAGGCGTCCGTTTCGCGTCGTGAGGAGTGGATCCCTCCCGTGCTCGTCGGTCACCTTCTTTCGGTTGGCTTGGATGTACCCATCGAGGACCTTTCCTGCGTCACGTGAGATACTGAGTTCACGCTCGCCGGCGCTACCGTTCTTCAACCGCGTGCCCGTCTCTTCTCTGTTGACCGCTTCGATGTATCGCTCTTGGGCGTCGTAATCGTCGAGGTCGAACGCGTACAACGTGGATTGCCGGATCCCCGTCTCGGCGAGGAGTGTCCAGACCACGTGCTCTCTGGTGAAGGGTTCGAACTTGGCGAGATGGGTGAGAATCTCCTCGGCATCTTCGTGGGAGAGAATCGTTTCGTTGACCGATTCGCTCTCCGAGAGCGTCGGCAGAATGACCAACTCGTGGAACCCGGATTCAAACACGTTTCGACGCTCGCAGTACCGGAGGAACTTCCGGAAGGTGGACAAACAGCTCCTCACGGACGACTTCGATCCGAACTGTGGATTTGCACGGAGGAAGTCGTGGAACCGGTCGATGTGCGACGGCTGTACGTCTTCGAGATCCTCGATATCGCTCTCCCGACAGAACGCTTGGAAGTGCTTCAGACGTGATCTATACGAATTAACGGTGCTCGTCTGAACGCCCCACGGGTTCGTCTCGAGGTAGAACTCGATAACATCGTCCACTGAGGCGGTGCCGGCGAATACCTCATCAGCTGTTGGATTGGCCGCTGAATTGTTGGCCTCTTTGGACCAAATATTGGATGGAGACGTGTTTTGATCCGTCTCTATTTCTGTGGCCTTGGTTAGTTCGCCGGCTTCCCATGGTTTGTCTTGCGAGGAGGTGCTAGGCGGTGCAGTACCGTCGGGCTGCAGTTCAGTTCCTTGAACGGATTCAGGGACGACTTCGCCGCCGTCGGTCCTCAGTTCACGGTCTTCTTCACGGCTCTCCTCGAATTGGTCGGGGTTTTTATCCGAGTCCGTCATGATTCGATCCTCCCAGTGGTGAGCTGCATCTTACGGGCAAAATTGGCCGGCAGTCGGGAGGTTGGAGCTGGGTTCGGACCCGGGACCCGACCAATTGTATCGCATGTTAGCCGGGGAACGCGTGTTTTCGCCCGGAGACCCATCCGGGTACCTGTAGTCCGTTTTCCTCGAACAGCGCGATCAGAGTATGCTGGGTCGTCGGCCTGTGTCTGGCCCCCGTAATTGGCCAGGGTTCTCGGCCAACATAGGGTGCCAGGTGACGATGGAAGTTGGTCGGGAGACCGGATCTGTTGACTATTGGCTGGTGTTGCTATCCCTCGGGTAGAAGTCCTGTATTCTCCTTTTGCTCCCTTCTTACGAGTTCCACTCATTGGCTTCTCTCTCGTTTCGTCGCTACTCGTTCTCCGTGTACCATCAGGTGCGGAGTACATCGATGACCGAATGCGTTGACTCGGATCTCCTGTGACATCTGTTCCATCCGTGTAATAGATTCGTCGGGATTCGACAAAGTAGTACCGAGTGAAAACACATATAGAATTAGGCTACTATTCCCTAACTATGAGTGATGACTGGGAGGACCCTGCCAACGAACTGTTCACCGGTGTGGATGATGTTACGGACCGTAACGACGAGACTGACCCGGTATTCACGCCGGAGGATCGACCGAGGGGTATCCTCTCTCCCACCGACCGAGAGTACCTCTGTGGGCTGAAAGAATACGCCCAGCCGCAGACGGACGCCAACCGGCGCCAAGCTATCCGAGAACGAGTGGGTAACGGGCTCAAGGACTTCCTGCTCTTAGGCCAATTATTGGAACCAACGGAGCGGGAGAAGGTCTTCGAGGAGCTCGGCCCGGAGGAAAGAGACGACGTACTCTCCGCGATGCTCGCTTTCGCGTATCTCGGATTGGACGGGGAGCAACCCCGGCTCCAAGCCTGTATCGAACGCGGCATCCTCCAAGGGGAGAACGTCGACAAACTCTTCCAATCGTCCGGACGGGCGACGAACGTGGACGTGTCGATCTCGGTCGAACACAACCCCGACATCGAAAAGCTCCACCAACGCCTTGAGAACGGCCGAGAACTGACTGACGCCGAGATCGGGGCGCTCGTCCGAGCCGGGAAGGTTGGTAGGGAGGATATCGAGGAATTGGCCGAGTCGCCTCGGGGCTTCCCGGGCGTTTTTGCCGGGCAAAAGTCCGAATCTTCGGAGTAAACTGGTCTATCAGCGAACGGTGTGAAACGTGTGGACATCGGGGTGCCCCGACCAACTTCCTCGGTGCACCCGGCCAATTATTGGTTGGAAGGGGTTCTCACCGATCCTGCCAAGGGCGCTTACAGCATCACGTCGGCGACACCCATCACGACCAGCACCGGATCGACGGGGGTGATGACGCCAATTGGCCGGGCGTGACCGACGACGACACCGACGACCCACCGGCCAGATAGGTGCGACCACTATCGGCGCCCCCCTTGACAGTGACAGCACCGTCGAGGCAACCCCACGCAACTCCTACCGACCAGGGTTGAGGACCCTCCTGGGGGACCAACTCCCCCCGTCGTCGGGGAGGCTCCCTCATAGACGGCATCAGAGCCCCCGGCCGAGATGAAACGGCGAAACGGAAGCCCGAGGGAATGACCAAAACGGAACCGGACCGGGCGAGGGGTGCGATCAATCCGGTAACTCATCTCCGGAAGTCGGTGCCCAAGCCCACACTTTTCCCTAATTACACCACAGCTTCGACAGCGCCACGCATTGAGTGGGGAATTATTGGATCGGAACCGAACCCGCCGAGGGGGTGTGATCAATCCGATAGTTTATGTCCCTAAGTCGGTGCCTGAATACACACTTTCGCCCTACATGCCAGCCCGTCGCAATCGGGGAGTGTGTACCACCCCCCGGGCGCTTAGTGTACCACCCGCTGTTTGGTGGTAGTCGGCGCCGGAACCAACCGCTGATCCCGACCAAAAACACGCGCGTATGCACAGGTCATCCGCCCCCTCCTCCAGTCAATTAGTAGGGAATTGGTCGGGGTTGGTCAACACTACCTGGATGAATTGACCGACCAATTGTAACGGATTGTCCGACCAATTTCGGGCGCTGGGACCTTACCAATCGGTGCTGACATCCCAAGGGAATGGTAGGGATCGTTAACGAACCCCTGCTCATGCACTGTTTCGACCAGCTGATCGAGTTGAGGTTGATGGATTCCTCGTTGTCTTTGGATACCCGAAGGATCATGAAGGGGCCGAGGCGCGGCTGCTGGGAGAGATTGAAGCAGGTGGGGCTGAAGAGGCGGCGGACAGTGACTTAGTTCGAGAGAGTGGAGTCAGATCGGTGGTGGGGTGGGGCTAGCGATCGTCGAGATATCGTTCGACGTACGGATGTAAATTCTCGAACGGTGGGCGAAGGACCTTGAAGTCGCTGTGTTGATCGTCGCCGACGATCTCGGGATCGTCCCGTTCGAAGTGACACCGATAACCGGTCGCAAGATAGTGCTTTGAGTCGATACCTTCGACATCGGCTGTTTCGTAGAAATGTTCGTACGTGCCAAGACACTCGTCAATGATGACGGGTTCATCAAGTTCAGCCTCGGCAACGTGGTGGACGGCATCGGTCCGGCGTTCGTTCTTGAAAACTGTCCCACCGGGAACGAACCACTCGCCTTTCGCAGGCTCGTTCACGCGTTTGCCTAAGAGGACGCCTCCATCGTGTTCTATCACGAGATCAACGGAAACGAGCGGAACGTTCGCGACGATCGTTCGCCATTCGTCGCTGGGGATCCATCGGTCGTGTTCGCCATTGGTGTTGTTCTGGGGCCCAGTCACCATGTTAATCCCTCATACACAATTCCGTCGCGACGGTTAATCGCCTGCCGCCCGTCAACGACGACAGGAGTACTCATGGCATCAAACTCGTCGTCAAGGGCCGTTATTTCTTCCCAGTCAGTCACGACGAGGGCAGCAGCTGTCTCGGACAGTGCTGCCGCGGGGGTGTCGGCGTACTCGATGTCTGGGAACCGCTCACGCATGTTCTCGATCGCGACCGGATCGTAGGCGACGATCTCGGCTCCGCGTGCTTGGAGCCCCTCAATGACCGGTATCGCGCGGCTGTTACGGATGTCGTCCGTGCCTGGTTTAAACGCAAGGCCAAGCACCGCCACTTGCTTGCCGGCGACATCGACGTGGTCGTCCATGAGTGAGAGCAGCCGATCAGGTTGGCGATTGTTCACCTCGGTCGCGGCATCAAGCATCGCCGGCTCGTAGTCCTTGTTGCGTGCAGCTGCCCGAATGGCTGCTGTATCTTTCGGAAAGCAACTCCCTCCCCAGCCGACGCCGCTGCGGAGAAATTGTTCACCGATCCGATCATCGAGCGCTATTGCGTCAGCGACCTCGTAGGCGTCGATCCCAAACTCTTTACGGAGAATCGAGGAGAAAGCCTCGCGCTTTAGCGCGGGGATGAATCCGCCACTACCATTCACAGTCCACCGTTCGATGGCACGACTGGATATTCCGCGCTGCGTCAATGCGCACCTTCAAGTAA
>Ga0208138_100780_pt1 | contig 10820 bp, 7 predicted proteins | sample AntRauMetaRauer3_FD_184786 | JGI IMG/M metagenome (GOLD analysis project Ga0208138, IMG submission 184786) | Saline lake microbial communities from Rauer Lake, Antarctica, in enrichment culture - Antartic Rauer Lake 3 Metagenome Rauer3 (SPAdes)... ...
TCTTTGACATCCGACGCCGAAAGGTACTCGTCTGGATCAGGTATGGTGAACACATCCAGATCCAGACACTTTCTTGTGGTTAATTTAGCGATTCAATTCAGCTGATTACGCTGCTTGGGAAGTACCGTACGTGAGTTTATAAGTGTATCCACGCCCACAAATACCACAGCGGACCGATCGATTCCGACTTCAGGGAGTATAACCCGTTTTAGCTGCCGACTACCGGCGTCTGCGCCGATCGTCGAACGGTCGAAACGGTCGTTCGTTATAAATGTCTGTCATGTATTACTGCCCGGCGTGGCAGGAATCCATCTCGCACGATGGAAAGTCAGTATTCCGTCTGGCCGAGGCTCAGTACCCTTGTGCGTTCCCGTCCTTCCGCGGCTCGGTCGCCGCCGAGAGAACGCCGTTCCGGGACCGCGCGATCTGGGCGCCGCCGAACATGGCGGGCGGAAGGGTCAACACGTCGTGGTCTTTCCGGGCCAGCTTCGCGGCGATCGCTCCGTCCGTCTGCGGTTCGACCGCCAGCTCGCCGCTCTCCCGGTAGCGCCACCGCGGCTCGTCGAGCGCGCGCTGGAGGGGCATCCCGTAGTCGACGAGGTTCGAGACCACCTGCACGTGCCCCTGCGGCTGCATGTACCCGCCCATCACGCCGAAGGCGGCCCAGTCGTCCTCACCGAACCGAATGAGTCCGGGAATCAGCGTGTGGAACGGTCGCTTCCCCGGTTCGAGACGGTTCGGGTGGTCGGGATCGAGCGAGAACGACGCGCCGCGGTTCTGGAGGGCGATCCCCGTCTCGCCCGCGACGAGTCCGGAACCGAACCCGGCGAACCGCGAGTTGATGTACGAGACGACGTTCCCCTCGTCGTCGGCAACCGTCAGCAGGACGGTGTCGGCGTCCTCCGCGGTCGCGTCTGGGATGCCGAAGCTCACGTCGTGGTTGGCCATCTCGCCGACCTCAGTCGCCCGCCGCTTCGCCCACGCCGCGGACGCGAGCGGCGGGACTTCCTCGTAGGACGGATCGGTGATGTACCGGTGACCGTCGTGGAAGGCCACCTTCAGCGCCTCCGCGAAGTAGTGGACGCGCTCAGGGGCGTCGTAGTCGTACTCGCCGGCGCCCACCTCGGCCGCGACGTTGAGTGCCTCCAGCGCGATGAGCCCCTGGTTGTTCGGCGGGAGCTCGTACACCTCCGCGCCGTTGTACGTCGTCGAGACGGGCTCCGGCCACTCGACCTCGAAGTCCGCCAGATCGTCGACGGTCATGAACCCGCCCGCCGCCTGCACCTCCGCGGCGATGGCCTCGGCGATCTCGCCCTCGTAGACGGCGTCGGCGCCCTCCTCGGCGATCAGTGCCAGTGACTCGCCGAGCCGCGGGAGCGTCACTCGCTGGCCGACCGAGGGCGACTCGCCGTCGAAGAGGTACGCCTCGCGCGCGTGGTCGCTCTCGAACAGGTCCTCGCCGTGGGTCCACTGGTCCGCGATCACCTCGCTGACCGGGTACCCCTCGGTCGCGTATCGGATCGCCGGCCGCAACAACCGGTCGAGGCCGAACTCGCCGAACCGCTCGGCGGTCGCCTCCCATCCGCGCGCGGTCCCCGGGACGGTAACCGTCTGCGCTCCCGTTTCCGGCATCTCGACCTCGCTCGGACCGTCGCCGTCGATGTCGTCGTCGGCCGCGAGCGCCTCGCGAGCGTTCTCGATCGTCGCGTCGGCGGGCGCGCCGCCGCAGGCGCGCATGGCGCCGACTTCCCCCCCGGCGGTGCGGTACAGCGCGAACACGTCTCCGCCCAGCCCCGTCGACGTGGGCTCGACGACGTTGAGCGCGGCGGCGGTCGCCACCGCGGCGTCGAACGCGTTCCCGCCGTCGCGTAACACCTCGATCCCCGCCTCGCTCGCGAGCGGCTGGCTCGTAGCGACCACGCCGCGCTGTCCGTACACCGTCGACCGCCGAGAACCAAACCGGTCCACGTCTGGGTCCATAGCCACACGTTCGCCGGCGACCGGTTAAACGTCTCCCCGGACAGCTCCGACGTTCGCGGGGAGTCTTTCGGTAATAGGTAACGGTTAACGTAGCTCGCCTCGTTAAAGCACGGGATCAGATGACCGGCCGAGACGAGGCGTCAAACGGGGAGCCGAGCGCCGAGAGCCCACCGAGCGCCGAGAGCCCACCGAGCGCCGAGGCCCCTGCGGACCCCGACCGGCGCCGAGTGCTCGGGTACGCGGGCCTCGCCGCGCTCGCGAGCGGCGGCATCGCCGGTTCGTGGTACGTCTCGCGGCCGGACTCCGCCCCGGACACCGCCGACGAGAGCGGGACGGACGAGAACAACGGCGATCCCGACGCGGAGGAGACCCCCGCGGACGCTCCCGACGGGGTTCCGGCGGTGGTCCGCCGGTACGCGCCCGACCTGTACTTCGGGGCGTTGGAGAAGTGGTATCCGACCGATCCGCGACCGTACGTCGTCGAGACCGATTGGGGGGCCGTCGTCGACGGGTTCACCGCGCTCGACGAGTACTCGGCGGCGTTCCGCGAGACCGGATCGCCGCCCGCGCCCACCGTGTTCTACAACGTCGTCGAGGCGGCCCCGGGCGTCGACGCCGTGCAGTACTGGCTCTACTCGGCGTTCGATCAGTTCACGGTCAACTTCCACTGGCACGACTGGGAGCTGTTGCAGGTGTTCGTCGACCGCGAGAGCGGCGACCCGATACTGCTCTCGGCCAGCGCACACTCGCGCGCCAGCCCGAACAACGAGTTCCTCGATCCGGAGATTCCGGACGGAGCGCGTCCCGGAATCCTCTCCGAGGTGGGATCGCACTCCAGCGCCAGCGAGGTCAACGGGCTCGTGCCCAGCTTCGAGCGGCTCCCGATCGGCGACCTAATTTCCGACGTGACCAACGACGCGATCGACAGTTCGGCGGCTATCCGTGCGCCCTTCGCCTACGGCCTCCCCCGGGACGAGGGAGCGCGGCTTCCGTTCGTCCTCCCGGAACTCGACCGCGTCCCCCTCCACGAACACCCGTCGCTGTCGATCGAGCGAACCGACCTGATCGACGAGCGGGTGACCGTCTGGTCGTGGCGCGGGCTCCCGACCCCGCCAGAGGACATTCCCCTGCGCGAGCCCGGGCTCGTGATCACCCACCCGGACAGCGCCGTCGACGCCGACGCGACCTACGCGCTCGAACCGCTCTCGCCGCTTCGCGAGGCGATCGACGACTTCGTCGGCCCGCAGTTGAGCTTCGAGTTCGCGATTCCCGGGTTCGTCGAGGACGCGCTCGCGAGCCACATCACGTCGGTCGGCATCCCGTGGGAACAGGAGCGATTCGCGGACCCCCTCTCGGACGTCACCGATCCCGCGCACCGACGGCGGATCGACGGCGCGGAGCCCGCGGGGCTCGCGAACCGCGTCGTCGGTCGGGTGCGACAGCTCCGGGCCGGTACCGCCGGCGCGCTGGATGGGGTCGCGGACGGGGCCGCCGACGCGGTCGCAGACGTCGCCGGCGTGTCGCTGTTCCCGCTCTCGACGGAACTGGCTGTCCGGCTGGCCAGCGAGGACCCGACCGCGACGGTCACCCGCGGTGGGGTCTTCGAGTACCTCCGCGTCGAGCCCGGGCCGCACCTCCTCGTCGCTAACGGACCCGGTCTCGCCCCGGTCGCGTCCCGGTTCGTCCACGGGGGCGGAGTCGTCCGGGTCGGCGGCGATGGGGGACTCGCGGCCGTCGCTCGCGAAGACGCCGGCTGGATCCGAGGCGGCGCGCGGGAGACGGACGGGATCGAGCGTGTACGAGTGGTCGAGGACTACGCCGGCGTCGTCTACGACGGCGAGCCGGTCGAGACCGACCGGTTCGCGGTCGCGGTCCACCGCCAGGGACGATACACGGTCGAGGTGGTCGACCGAGCGGGTGCGATCGGCGCGTACCGAGTGACGCCGGACTCGTTCGACGGGAACGGCGAGGCGGTGCGCGAGGGGATCCGAACCGGCAAGGCCGCGCTCGCCCGGACGCTTCGCGGCGAGCTCGACGAACTGTACGCGCTCGCGGCGTCGCTCAGTCCCAAGGACGAAGACGCCGCGGGCGACGCTGCCGAGAACGACACGGATGAAAAGACGGACCGGGATCGAGAGCGATACGGGTCCGATCCGGTACTCGACGGACTCGCGCGCGCCCGCGAGGCAGCGACGGCGGCAGTCGACGCCGCCGACAATGGCGAGGAACAGGCGGCGGACGACCGGCTCTCCGCAGTCGTCTCGTCTCTCGGGGAGGTCCGGGACGCGCTCGTGATCGACGACCAAGCGGGATACGACGATACAGCGGTCGCAGCGGTCGACCCGAAGGCGCTCGCGGGGATCGACCGCGCGAACGCCGCCATCGACGCTCCTCTTTGAGTGGGGACAACCCAACGACGATTCGCGAGCCATCGAGCAGCGGCAATTCCGTCGGGGATCGAACGATCGAGCTCCCTGACGGTCGTCGATCGGTTCGCCCAACTGCCCTCGCGACACACCTATAAATCGGTATTCGCGATATCAATAACAAATCGGTCCGCTCTAGGCCGCCGTGAGTTCACGAGTCCCTTTCGGTGCGACACCGCACAGCACTCGCTGCCGCGGTCTCGTGAAGCCGGGCTCACCCGCGCTCATCGCGTTATCGGATAGTAAGCCGCTCTTACTGATTTTCGAACTTCATAACTAATCGGGTGGCCCTCCCACGCACAGTATGGATCATATCGCCTTGCTATCGGTCGATCATCAGCTGTTGTCGGGGTCCGGACTCTCGATGCCGCTACAGTTCTCGGGCGACTTTCTCGAGCTGGCGGTATTATTTTTCATTATCGCAATCGTTGCAGCAGTCCTCGGTGCACGTGGGGTCGCCGGGCTCTCGATGACTATCGCGAAGTGGCTCGTCATCATCTTCCTGGTGTTGGCTGTGATCTCGCTCCTGCTTTGAGCGTCCCCGCGAGCTGCCTACGGCGTTTCCCCCGGTGAATGAGGTCCTCGGAGACGAAGGACGACGAGGCTCCGTCCACACGTCGGTCGGAGATCTCGCGTCAGAGAGTTCTGGTCGTCGGCGACGACGCCGATCGACGATGAGGCGGATCCGCCAGAGACGGGTGCGGACTGGGAATAAGCTGGGCTGAATCAACGGTAAGCCGTCATCGGATTGATCCAGCGATGAGGCGGAAACGCCCGAATGTGAGCCACTTGGATCAGCTTATTCACCGACTGGATCAGCTTATTCACCGACCTTCTGCATCGACGTTTCAATACCAGACCGAGTTCCCGTGAAATTACATATTATTTCAAATAGTCGCAATATAGCTAAACAATCGATCTACGTACGACGGATGCGATGTCTAAGGAACTGAACGAACCGGAAAAACCGTCCGCGAGGAAACGCACATATCGACGCCGAACGGTCATGGGAGGGCTCGCAGCGGGTGCGAGTCTCAGCGCACTCGGATCGGAAGCCAGCGGCCAAGTGCGAGCACAAACAGACGACGAATCTGAAGAGTGGCCCCCAGCGGATAGCTGGGAAGCGCACGTCGCCGTCCTGTCGGGGTATCAAGCCGACGTCGAAACCGATGCGGGTGGTTGCGCACACCTGATACCGGGCGAAGAGGGGACGCTCATGGTCGATCTCGTACTCGAGGATATCGAATGCGTCACGCAGGCACACATCCACGAGGGCGAGCGAGGGGAGGACGGACCGGTTGTGGCACCGCTTCTCGAATACACCGGGGAAACAGACGGGGGCGGTGACGGAGATCCGCTTACCACCCGTCCGGACGTCCCGTTGATCGAAGGGACAGTCGTCGATGATCCCGAACTCGTCGAAGCCATCTTGGACGATCCGGAAGCGTACTACGTCAACGTACATACGGTCGACAATCCGGGCGGGGAGATTCGCGGACAGATCCGCGGATTCGACTTCGGTCAAGAAACCGAACTCGAACCGGTGCCGGCGGAGTTCACTGTCTCCGGACTGGATCCGGAAGATATCGAAGTGGCCCGCGGCAGGGAGATAGACGTGTCCGCGCGGGTTCGAAACGTCGGCGACATCACCGATACCCAAACCGTCGAACTCCGTATCGACGACGAGGTCGTCGCAGAGCGCGAAGTGGAGTTAGCCTGCCGTTCGTCGAGGCGGGTTCGATTCGAGGATATCGACATCGACGATTTCGACCCGGACGAGTACGAATACGGTGTGTTCTCCGAAGACGATTCGGAGACGGGGACGCTCACCGTCCTGCGGCCGGCGGAGTTCAGAGTCTCCGATCTTGACCCGGAGGACGTGACCGTCGTCCGCGGAGACCTGATCGACGTCTCTGCAAGCATCCGGAACGTCGGCGACGCTTCCGACACGCAGACGGTCGAATTTCGGATCGACGACGAGACCGTTGCCGAGCGGCGGTTAGAACTCGACGGACGCGAGTCGAGACGGATCACCTTCGAGGAGATCGAGACGAGAACACTCGACCCCGACGAGTACGAACACGGTGTCTTTACCGAGGACGACTCCGAAACGGGGACACTGACCGTCGAGGCGGCCGAAGAGTCCGAATTCATGGTCACCCTCGATCCGGAAGAACAAACCGTCACCCAAGGGGAGCAGTTCGGCCTCTCCGCGACGATCGAAAACGTCGGCCAAGTGGCTGACACACAGACAGTCGAACTCCGTTTCGACGGCGAACTGATCAACGACCAAGAAGTGGAGCTCGATAGTGGAGAATCGAGAACGCTCAGAGCCAGAGGGATCGAAACCGACGATCTCGATCCCGGCGAATACGAGTACGTCGTTTCCACCGACGACGACTCCGAAACGGGGACACTGACCGTCGAAGCAGTCGAAGAGTCCGGGTTCATGGTCACTCTCGATCCGGAAGAACAAACCGTCACCCAAGGGGAGCAGTTCGGCCTCTCCGCGACGATCGAAAACGTCGGCGAGGCGGCTGACACGCAGACGGTCGAACTCCGTTTCGACGGCGAACTGATCAACGACCAAGAAGTGGAGCTCGATAGTGGTGAATCGAGAACGCTCAGAACTAGAGGGATCGAAACCGATGACCTCGATCCCGGCGAATACGAGTACGTCGTTTCCACCGACGACGACTCCGCAACGGGGATATTGACGGTCGAAGCAGTCGAAGAGTCCGGGTTCATGGTCACCCTCGATCCGGAGGCACAAACCGTCACCCAAGGCGAACAGTTCGGCCTCTCCGCGACGATCGAAAACGTCGGCCAAGTGGCTGACACACAGACAGTCGAACTCCGTTTCGACGGCGAACTGATCAACGACCAAGAAGTGGAGCTCGATAGTGGTGAATCGAGAACGCTCCGCGTCAGAGGAATCGAAACCGACGATCTCGATCCCGGCGAATACGAGTACGTCGTGTCCACCGACGACGACTCCGCGACGGGGATACTGACCGTCGAAGCGGCAGACGGTGACGGCGATGATGAGAACGGGGAGGACGGCGAGGACGGTGAGGACGGCGAGAATGGCGAGAACGGCGAGGACGACGAGAATGGTGGGGATGGCGAGAACGGCGAGGACGGGGAGAATGGTGAGAACGGTGAGGATGGGGAGAATGGTGGAGATGGGGAGAATGGTGGAGATGGGGAGAATGGTGGAGATGGGGAGAATGGTGGAGATGGGGAGAATGGTGGAGATGGGGAGAATGGTGGAGATGGGGAGAATGGTGGAGATGGTGAGAACGGTGAGGATGGGGAGAATGGTGGAGATGGCGAGAACGACGAGGACGGTGGGGATAGCGAGAACGGCGAGAACGGCGAGAACGACGAGGACGGTGGGGACGGCGAGAACGGCGAAGAAGCGAATGGCGAGGAAGCGAACGACGAAGAAGATGGAGACGGAGGAAACATGTGAACGACCCTTCCCGACTCGCTCACGGCTGACGCCGTTCGCGGAATGTGCCCCACGGTTCGGTCGGACACCGCGGCCGATACCCGTCGGGACCATTTGGCTATCGGTCGGGTGTACTACCGGTCGGAGTCCAGTCCGACATCGGCCTTCAGGGTGAACACCGTCGATTCGAGGGAGTGTTTCGAGACGGTAAGCATGCGAAGCATGTACGAACTGAGAAGGACGTACGGGGAAAGTGCGATGACGAACGCGAGGTTGACATAGAGGAGTCGTGATCCGACTCCCGGGAGCGTCGTTTGCGGGAAGATACCGGTATCCATCGCGAGCAGCACGTACGACGTAAAGACGATGACCGGGAGCGAGAGAAGGAGCAGGGCGCTCGATAGATTCCGGAGTTCCCGCTTGAAATACAGCGTCGTGAAGTACTCCCGGCCGGACGCGAGGATCGTGAGAATCCGGAGCAGCGTCGCGAGCGACTCGTGGTCCGATTCCGTGAGTGCGTCCCCGTGGGTGGCTTTCAGGCGGCGAGTCACGTTGATGTGGCGGGCGTAGGGGTAGTCGAGCGTACTCAACAGAAGGATCGACACGCGAGGGTCGCTTTGTTGGATGCGCCTCTCTATCTTTCTACGAGGAGAGAATCCCGGCGTTTACGCCGGGAGTGAATCCGACAACGCTGACACAATCCATCTGGGACAATCGTGTGTCGATATCGTCGGCGAAGGTAAGCAGATTCGCCCGCGCTCGCTCGTCGGTCGTCGACCCATCAGTGGTCCGGAGCGATTTCGTTTCGGAATGGATCGCCCCGAGAACGTACTGGAGAAACGGCTGTAGCCCGGCCGGACTGATACCGTCTTCCACGAGTTCTTCCAGTTCGATCTGGAAATCGATGGAATCCTCGATGCTGACCAGTTTGACCTGGAGGGGGGCGAACTCCTGGGCGAGAGCCGCAGTGTTGATCGAGAGGACGACCGAGACGAAGAGGATGATCCCGCCGAGCAGCGTGTTGAACAGGGTCTGGACCGCTTGCGTTTCGGTGACGAGCCGTTCCATCTCGAACTCCAGACGGTTCCGACCGTCAGCAACGCCGCCAGGATGACGATCTCCGTGACGAGCGCGAGCACTCGTCGATCCCCGGACAGGAGTACCCACCGAACCAACCAGGTGACCGGATTCTGGAGACCGATCCCGGAAGAGTCGGAATCCGCTCCTGTATCGGCTGTCTCTGTGGCCTGGTCGGAAATAATGTTTACAACCCGATTGATCCGACTAAGCCGGGGTATGCTAATCACTAGTTGGCTGTTAACGACGGTCGGATTCAGATACCGTGAGAAGGACAGATGTGATTCTCTGGCGTTTGCCCGTGTCTTCTCGAAAATATCTGGATAGAAAGTCGGCCTCGGCACTCATAGGGCTCGTCATCGCTGGTGCCGAGGCAGCTCGGAGCGGTGCATCGTCATCGGCCGGTGGCTCGTAGTCGGCTGGTCGCCTAAAAGGGTCGGGTCCGGACCGCCGGCGTCAGTACCCGAGCGCCTCGTCGTCTCGCGGCTCCTCTCTCGGGCCGAGTCGCAGGAACCGGAGTTCGCGGACTCCCCGTACTGTCCGCCCGGCGTCGACGGGGGCGACAAACCGCGGGCGGCGGGCCGACGGCAGCGGCTCACCCTCGCGCTCGACGGCGAGCACGCCGCCGAGCGCTGTCCGGATCGGCACGCAGACGGCGTACTCGTCGTCGCCGACGCGGACGTGGGTCGACGCCGGATCGACGTCCACGTCCGGCCGGTCGAGCAGCGCCGCCACGGGAACCCCGCGCCAGACGCCGCCCCAGCGCTCGCCGCTGGCGCACAGAAACTCCTCCTCGACGCGTTCGAGCTGGTGGTCGTCGAACGCGTCGCACGCCACCGTCCCGTCCGCGAGCCCGCACAGCCGCACCGCGGTCCGCGACGCCGCGTCCGGATCCTCTCCGCGTTCGTGTGGGCGCATAACCGGCGGTAGGCGATCCGGCCTTACAAATTGGCCGCACCGTTTTCGCGAACCGGGCATCCGGGGCGGCTTCCAGCGGAATGTCGACGGTTCAGACGCACTGCTCGTCAATTTAAAAAGCCGGGACGAGGCCGGTCACTTGCTGCCGTGACACGACCCCGTGTACGCGTTCCATCGGCCGGTTCCGTTCGGAATCTGGCCCGTATCCGCCGCGTCGAACGTCGCCGCAGAGCGTGCGATCGCCTCGGCCGCAGTCGGTAGATCGCCGCTCGTCTCGCGGTCGACCGGTGCCTCGCCGGTCGACGCCGTCGTTTCCGCCTCGATACTCGTCTCGCGCGTACTCGGACCCTCGGGACCGACTGCAGCCTCCGATTCCGAGCCTGCGTCAGCAGTGTACTACGGGTGGCACATCTCCCCCGATGAGCGCATCCTTAATAATTGTTCATGTTCGTTCGAACGTTGCGCGTGGCAGGCTCGATCCGCCTGTCTACTCGAACGACTCCGGCTCGATACCGGAGAGGCGCATCGCGTTGCCGGTGACGCCGAGGCTCATTCCCATGTCGCCGACGACGACCGCGACGGCGACGCTCACCAGTCCCAGCGGCACGCCCAGCGCGAGCAGGAACTTCACGCCGAGACTCGCCCAGACGTTCTGACGAATGACGCCGTTGGCGGTGTGCGAGAGCGCGTACAGGTACGGGAGCTTCGCCACGTCGTCGCCCATCAGCGCGATGTCGGCGGTCTCCAAGGCCGTGTCCGTCCCCGCGGCGCCCATCGCGACCCCCACCTCCGCGGTCGCCAGCGCGGGGGCGTCGTTGATCCCGTCGCCGACCATCGCCACGTCGCCGTACTCGGCCTGCAGCGCTCGGACCGCCTCGACCTTCTCTTCGGGCAGCAGCTCGGCGCGGTACTCGTCGACCCCGGTCTGCTCGGCGATCGCCCGCGCGGTCCCCTCGTTGTCGCCG
>Ga0208138_100787_pt1 | contig 10706 bp, 14 predicted proteins | sample AntRauMetaRauer3_FD_184786 | JGI IMG/M metagenome (GOLD analysis project Ga0208138, IMG submission 184786) | Saline lake microbial communities from Rauer Lake, Antarctica, in enrichment culture - Antartic Rauer Lake 3 Metagenome Rauer3 (SPAdes)... ...
TCCTCGTCAAGGCGGTTGACGAGAAAGTTAAGAAGCTGGTCCTCGTGGATCTCACCGTCTGCTTGTTTGGTTTTAGACACACCTTCAGCAAGCAGACGTTCTAACTAAGCGGCTTTGTGAAGTACTGAGGTTCGTTAGCCGTGTTCGCCGAGGCTCTTTCTCGAAACCACTTCCGAAAGGCAATCTCATCCGAGGTGTTCTTCGGAGCAGACCGCAGTGAACGCTACACGAATGGCGCATACAGTGCGACAAACTCGCAGGAAACTGCGGCAAAGTTCGCCGAGGTGCTATTCGATGATGGTCTTGGTCGCGTGTATTCACAAAAGGAAATCGAAAATTTCTACGAACACCACGAAGACCTTATATGGGCAGCAAACCAACACTTCGTCATTCCGGCCTATATCCGAAACGAACTGTCAGTCGCGGTTGAACGGGACTGGGAAGACACCATCGAAGACCTCAATCGGAGATACGGAGAACTGTGATCCACCTAACCATATTTTCCGATGAGTTCGAGGAAATCGGAACTGCAACAATCGATGGCCATGATGTCACCATCGACCTTTTCGGTGATGATCTTGAGGATGGATTAGCCGAGTTTGCAGCCGATTTCAACGAGTCGAAGGTCGACTTGACAATTGATCAAGAAGCGTGGGAAGATCCGTCTACACCGGAATATTTCACCGAAGATAAAATCGAAACCCGAGTCAACTGGTGGTTTCAGGGGTTCGACTCGTTTTTCGGAACCGTTCGCACTGATCAATAGCTGATTTTTATGCCAGATAGGTATCGGTGATCCCGGTCTCGTCGCTGATCGGGACTGCATGGAGTGGTTCGTCAGCGGATTCAAGGCAGTTCAGGATCTCGACTTGTCGACTGGCTCGAAGCAGATCCGATGGGTCGGTGCTCACTCAAAATCACCCAGCGTTACCGTCGACTGTTCTGGCTTCTCTGGGCTACTCTCGTCGACCTTTGTTTTTTGTAGTCCGGGGTTATCGTCACCGACGGCGTGCCAAAAGTGGTCTTTCCATGTTTCTTCTTCGATTGCGTGAATCCTCCGGTGTTCTGCATGGTCGATTATTTCTATGTTCTCTGGTCGATTATCCCATCTAATACCATTTTTATGATGCACGTCTATCCCTATCACAGCATCAGTACCATATTCTGAAATGGCTAACAATCTGTGGACGGAATAGTTTTCAGTCTGTCTCTCCCCATTTTTGTCCCGATATTTCGATTGCCAGCGGGCGTATCCTGATGGCCCGACGTAATAGGTTGCATATTGAACGCGACTTTTTTCGCCATATCTGGTAGCATCACGCTCGATGCCATACTTATCCATCCAATCATAGATCGTTTGGTATGTTACCTCGGTTTTATCGGCAATCTCAGTCACCGACTTTTTTTGAGTTAGGTATTGTTCTCGTAGCCACTGCTCAGACTTATATCGGAGATCTGTTTCCAGCTCAGTTTCAGTTTTAGATGTTTTTGACCCCATGAATTACTCCTTGCTGATACGCGGGGCGAGCATGACAGTGACACCGGATTTTGCGTCGCCGTCGACCTCGTTATGGTCGTAATGTAGTTTCACCGGGAACTCGCTGCCGAGTTCGATGGTGATCTCGACATCGCCCGGAATCACCTTGTTGATGTCCTTGAGGTAGTCCAGTGAGAACAGCGAGTTGCCGCCCTCGCCGTCGTCCTCGAAGGCCACCAGATCCTCGTCGACGGTGAGTTCGAGGTCCACGTCGTCGGTGTCGCCTTCGGCCTCCAGATAGAGCGCGTCGACGCCGTCGTCGGTCGTGCCCGTCCGAAGCGTGAGATGGTTGTCGACCATATCTGCGGCAGTCAGACCGCGGTCGAAATCCGACGCTTCGACGACAGCCGTCACCGGCAGATCCATCTGTGGGATGTCCGGCTCTTTGCGGATTGATTCGGGGTCGATCAACGCCAGCGTGTACGAGAGTTCTTCGATCTGGATATGGAGTTTGCGGGTTTCGAGGTCCAGTTCCAATGTGGCGAGCTCTCCCTTGTCGCCCATGCTCAGAATGTCGATCACGCGACCGAGGTTGAATCCGATCATCCCGCCGGACGCCATGTATCGGTCGAACGCCGACTCGTCGAGGTCCTCAACAATAATGGCGACGTTGGCAGGGTCGACTGCGGACGCCCACAGCCCGTCTTCGGTGATGTGGAGTCGCATTTCGTCGACCAGCGCGTCGAACTGATCGAAGTAGTCCTGTAGCAGCGAGACCTCGGCGGTCGCCTGAAAGCCCTCGATGGTTTGGGTGAGGTCCTCGTCGGAGGCGACCGTGGTATCTGGGCCGAACGTTGCGCCGTCGAGCGGGGTGGTACTCATCGGCTTACCTCCGTCAGCAGTAGGGCTGCCGTCGTCAGTCGACCGTGCGGGAGGTAGTCTCGGTGGCCCATCCAACTATGAGTCGCTAAGTTGTCCTCGATCCCGACTACCTCGCCGTCATACAGAATCGGGCCGTCGTAGTCGTTGCATCGTTCAGGGTCGTTCGTTGCCGTCACTCGTCGGAGGAGTCGCGGTGGTCGCTCTCCCGTCGTGTCGAGGAAGTAGGTCTCGCTGCCGAGTCGGTAGCGTCGAAGCCCGTAGCTGTTTTCGGAAAGCGACAGTGGATCAACCTGCGTCTCTTGGTCGGTCGACACCGGGCTTCCGGTGTAGTCGGTGGTCTGTGCGTCGTCGTCGGACTGGCTATCATCGCCAGCAGTCTGTGTCTGCTGCATCTGTAGGGGTGCGTGCCCCGCGGTGGGGCGTAGGGCCTCCGGCTGGAATCGAACCAGCCCATTGGGAGCCTCCGAAGGCCGACTGCAAACGAAAACGTAAGGTGCGTAAGGTGAACGATGTCAGTGAGTGTTGGCCGATCTTGCGTTAGGCCTCCGCCCGTCGACGGATCTCGCCGACGATCTGGTCGTCGCGGTTCCAGTCGTCTTCACACCCGTCGCACAGAATACAGATGCCGTCCTCGGTGGTCTCGTACTCGCCTAGGTCGTGGGTGCGCTCACTGTGTCCACACCAGAAACAGCGATCATGCCCGGTGAACACGTCTTGGGCTTCAACGCGTTCCCAGATCGTCGTTCCCGAACCAAGGTGGGCATCTTCGGTCGGTTTGAGCGTGACCATGCGCTGGGCGAGTCGGTCGACGACCGTCTCGAAGTCCAGCGCCTCGCCGTCGACTCGGTTGCGGGCATCCATCGAGACCCACTGCCACTGTCCGTCGTGGAAACGGAGATACGGGTGATTTGGAACGGCCATGTCCGCGCATACGTCCGGATTCGAGCGTAGGTATCGAGCTTGATGCCGGGCGATATCCCGTCGCGTGGTCGACGAGTCGCTCACGTCAGGACCTCCTGAACCTGATCGAGAAGCCCACCGTCTACCGCGTCCTCGTAGCAACTCCAGCGGTCGTCCCACTCTAATTCTTGAAGATCTTGGGTTGGTGTCTCCACGATATCGCGTTTGGTGAACTCGCCCGGTAGATCGTCTTCGTACAGGAAAATACAGTTCTCTTTCGGGATCTTCGAGCTGGCGCAATGCAGGCACTGGCCACTGAACTCAACAGATCGTTGGGTGAGGTCCTCGACGAGTCGAACCTGCCCGCCGCAGTTCTGATGGATTTTGACGACGCCCGTCAGGTAGGTCTCACTCGGCATTGTTACTCCTACCAGTGCGCGTGAATTGTTTGTAACTATCGTCGCCGTCGGGTTTGTCGACGTCCGATTCTTTGGCCAGTAGCATCTTCGCCGTCGACTGGGGATCTGCCTCGCTGGTTTTTCCCGGCTCTTTCAGGCCGAACTTCTCCATCCGTTGGCGGATCGTCTCGGCTGAAACTTCGCCTGCGAACACGTCGTCGGCGATCTGCTCGAAGGTGAGGTCTCGCTCGCCGTTGTAGAGGCGGTCGAGTCGGTCGGCATCGTCCCACGGCTTGCTCTCGTCTTCGGTGTCGTCAGTCGTAGTTGGCGTGAGGCCGAACTCCGAGAGGTCGGTCGGACGGGACGTGTCTGTCGCCTTCGAGCCGCGCTGCTGGACAGCCATTAGGCCACCTCCGATAGGTCGACAACCGATTTCTTCGCGGTCGTGATCCACGCCTCCTCGTCGTCCGTCTCTTGGATGGCGACCTGTGGTTCGTCGTGTGGATCGGCCTCGAAGCCGCCGTATTCGAGGAAATTTATCTCTGGTCGGTCGACATCCTGATCCGGTCGCTCTGGGTTTGGTCCGGGTTTCCCCGCGCGGTTCACCGTTTCTGGGAATGGGTTTTCTCGCTCCATGTTAGCCTGCCGGGGCGACTCCCCGGCATGACTACCTGTTACTAATCGGGGTACTTAGTTTTACGCTGTAAAAATTCCACATCAGCCCGTAACCTATATAATCGGGGCGGGCGGCGTTCGAGACGAACATCTGAATGGTCGACGAGGACTACCAACTAAGTGAAATTCAAGAAGAAATCTTGTCTGTAATGCAGATCGGGCGTAAGGATGGCGAGCCGTGGGGTCGTGTGACGCCACGGTATCTTGTGGACGTGATGGGTGTCGAAAGACAGAACCTACATTACCACCTGAAAGAATTGGTCAGAGTTGGGTATCTCGAAAAGCCCGTCGACGGTCTCTATGAGCTGGTCGACGATCCTTAGGAGTAGTCTGTTTCTGGGTTAGGACTTATTTCTAACGTGCGTGATACTTCTCTATTCCATCCAGAGCCCGCGTTCGACAGCGCCACGTCGGGCTATCGTCTTCGCGGCGTTTCGGTCGCCGTCGACGGCAGTGATCTCACAGTCCGGTGCATTGCAGTGAAACACACCCGAACGTGCGCGTACACCAATGTTCCCACACCAGCCGCAGGTTTTCGAGCTGAGGCGGTGGTCAACGCGCTCGACTTCGATACCAGCGTCGTTGCAGCCGGTTTCGATTCGCTCGATTACCTTCGGGATAACCCAATCGGATAGATCCGATCCATTGGCGACACACTCGTTGAGTCCGGGCGGCATCGAATGGCCGAAGTCCTCGACGGCGATGATCGGCTGTGGATACATCCGAGTGTAGTCGAGTAGTTGGTCGACCGCGAGGTCGATATGGGCGACCATCAGATCCTCATACTGAATGGCGAGGTCGGAATCCGAGTTGTCGTGATCGTCCAGCGCCTCAACGAACTCGTTTATCAATTCGTACTCTACAGTACCCTCGATCTCCAGTACGTTAGCGGCGTTGGCATGTAGAGTGTGTGGAACCGCGACGATCAGATTGTTCATGCCCACGTCGACGCCGATCACCGTCTGAGCGGTCTGTCGACTGGCCGGTTGGGAGTTATCGTCGTCTCCCATCGGCCTACGCCTCCCGCTGGAGAGCCGTAGCGAGGGCTTGTCGTGTCTTGAACTCTCGTCCGTCGACGACGTAGACCAGCTCCCGACCAGTCCGAGTCAGTCGTGATCGCGTGGTGATCCGCCGATCTGAATTTTTTATAACTTGTTCGGCTGCGATACTACCGGCAGATTCTTGCGGCACAGTGGCCGTAGTGTCGATTGCTGTCATAGGGACAGCACAGTCGAGGGCGTTGTCGCGCCCTTGACGCTTTCTCAGCACTGATTAGCGTCGATTCTGTGCTATAACTCTCTATCCACTACTGTCACTTATACTTTACTGAATATAGCATTCATGCATGAGTTGAGTAAAGTATTTAACAGTGGACTACACACATTCAAGTAAGATGGATGCGGAAACGGTTGTAATGACTGTCAACGAAAACCATGATCCGGGCGAAGCCGAGGAGCGCGTGATCAGTGCCTTCAAGCACGATATCGACTCCAAAGGCGAATCGCGTATGTCTCCCGGACTCATTCGAGAGCGATTAGATGAGATAGGTGACGAATCCTCAAAACAGAACGTCAATTACGCACTCGGACAGCTCACCGCGGCTGGGTGGGTTGATAAACTGGCTGACGGCCTCTACGAGTTCATAGAAGACCCCCGCGATGACAGCGGTGATGAATGATATCCAGAACGTGTTGGTTGGTATTGACTAGTCAAAAACTTTTAGGCTACTCCCCTGAACGTAGTACTCAGTACAACACGTCTCACATGAAATCAAAACGCGGCCTGATGGCTCCGCGTCTCAGTTCTTCTGAGTAAAGCACAAGTCCCAGTCCTCAGCTGGGACTTGTCTCGACGCAACGATTGCGTCGGTGGCCGTCACGCACCCTAATCCACATGCACACCACCGTTGGAACGATGGAGCAATGCTTGCTCGTGATCGGCTGTGAGTAGATACCGGGTCTACTCATATAAATTTTGCCGTCTCACGCCGCTTAGACCCTTCTGCCGTAATTCGATTACGCCTATTTTGGGGTGGTCTCAGTGACCCGTCGACGGCCTACTGGACCGAACTTTTCGGTCGTCGGTTGTACCCATTGCTCGACGCTCTGGGTCCTCCAGAACATGCACCTTCAGGACACAGCCGAGTGTCCACAGTGCGGGTCGACACACCAAACATCCAAGCTCAAAGCAAAGGCCCAACACGACGATTGGCACGCTGCGTGCGAGCTTCGATCACGTATTTTGGCCGTCTGTGCGGGCGAGGACGAAGCCTACGAGAACGAAGACGACTACTCGGTGCTCGAAGATCGAGCCGACGAGTATCTCGATAAATACGATGAAGTCTACGGCAAAGAAGCCGACGAGGTACTCGGCACAGTTGGTGTCTCGGAGATACACGGCGGCGATCTCGAAGCCGAAGTCGACCGCGTTGTTGGCACCGTCGGAGAATCCGAACTGTGTGAGGCGCTGGGCTTCGAGACGAAAGACCTCGAAGCCGAAGCCGACCGTGTTGCTGGCAACGTTATCAGCGACGACGAGCAGTTCGACCGGCAGATGGACCGCCACTACGGCGTCGACCGCGATCCAGTCACGCTCGATACCGAGTGGACGACTGGCAGTCGAACGTCGACCGTCGATGCTGACCGTCCAATTGCCTCGGACATCCGCTCACATGTCGAGATCGACAGCGGTTCGATGGCGTTCGCAACGTCGACCGAGTCAGCCGCCGATGCTCACGCGACGGGCGTCTCGAACGCGACGGAACTCCACAAATCGTTGTTCGGTGACACCGAGAGTGTGATCCAAGACAAGCTGTTGGATGCCGCCGTCGACGTAGCGCGGCGAGTCGGTGGCGACCGTAAGGCGTTCGTCGACGTCCTTGATGCCATTGTCAATCCCGATGCTCCGCCGAACGCCGGAGCCAGCCACCCCGAAGTCTCGAAATCAGTAGATGGCTACTTCGAGCAGATGCTACTCCGAGTTTTGGAGGGCCGCGACGATCAGCATATCCGTGAACTCGTCTCCCAGCTCGGCGGGAACACCAGTGGCGATCTCCGAACGAGTCTACAAGACGCCGTCGACGGGCCACTGGCTGTGCTGCGGGCCTCCAGTGTGACGCCGACGGTCGTGGTGTCGCTCCCGAACAACCTCTTCGACAGTGATTTCAAGACGAAGACGCGGCAGAACCTCATCGAGTACGTGTGTGCGCTCGGCCACGGATGCGATCTGAAAGTCGTCGCATCGCCGATGGTCCAGCAGCGATTTATCTGGGAAACCGACCGCGATTTGATACCCGAAGGTGTTGCAGAAAACACCCTTGCACGTCACACTAACCGACTCGATACGAGCCAATTGACTGAGGCAGTCAGTGAAGCGAGATCGAACATCAAGCCAGCCGATCCAGAGTGGGATATTCTGTTCCTTATTTCGGAGGGACGCACCGATCAGGCCCGCTATGGCTCCGGTTCCGACCTCTTGGCCGATCAGCGCGTCGACTACGACCGATCAACGGTGTCGACGTTCGTCTCTACCCTCGAACGCAACGGGCTGGTCGATGTCCACGGCCCACAGAACGCTCGCTACGCTGTCGTGACCGAAGCAGGATTGGCCGCCTTAGACACCATGCGCCCGATTATCGGCAAACAATCTGATCTACAAGCCTTCGAATCAGTCGAGAATCCCGAAGGTGTTGGCGATACCCTTGTATCTGACGTGGATCTGTGTAGTCCCCAGCAAGGTCGGGAGGGGGGGACCGCACTGGCCCAATCAGCCCAGCAGGACAACCCCGCAGGTGGTTCCGCATCCAGCAGTGCTTCTTCGGACTCAGAACCGGACGGAGAGGGCTTTAGACACTACTCTACAGGACACGCAGGAGTGGTTCCAATGACCCAATGGGAACACCACGGTGTCGTAGGCTCATGTGCTGGAACCACAGTCGCAATGGACAATGTGGCAGTCTCAGGTGTTGACAAGGACAGCCGGTTTGACCAGTGGACAGTGGAGCGACTCGACGACAAGCGGTCGCCGCTGTACTCATACCGTGAGGACCTCGACGAGTTGGTCGTCGGCGCGGAGTTCCACGATCCACTCCAGTTCACCGTGTCGCTGGCCCGCGGGATGTTGTCGGACCTTGCGTTCGATCAGGTCCTTACCGTCGACCGTCTCGATGGTGCCGCCGGAGATCTCGACGCACTGATCGGCGGCGACAAACACACGCTCCGTGATAAACGCTGTCTCGGCTGGTTGAAGAACGCCTACGACGGCGAGGGCTACCAGCAGGCCCTCAAAGACGCCATCGAGGAATTGTGTGAACTGACTCACCGGCTCAAACACAACGACTTCGAGACTGAGGGCGACAAATACGACTTCCGCGGCGAGATCATCAAGAACGCACAGGGACTGATCGGCACGGCTACGGGGATCTACGACCTACTCGACGTCGACCTCTACCGGACAGTTCGGATCCCCGGCGACGTAAAACGGAATATGAGTTCTGACCACACCGAGACGCAGTACCTCAAACACACGCTCGTCCGTGCCATGACGATTTCCTCGAAAATGGGCGCATACACCCAGTCTCGTGTTCACTTTGAGCCTGACGAGGACAAGCGACAGGCGATGGGCGCAGGACCGGAGATCGACGCCGAGGACCCGACCGGCACCCACATCGGTTCGTGGTCGATAGTCGGCCATGACGTCGACACACTGGCCGACGACATCCGGGACGCCCTCGAAGACCCCGGCCAGTTCGGTCTCGAATACCAAGACGACGGAGAGAACTTTACTGGGTTCCTCGTCGACATCCCGATCACGACTGGAATCTCTCGCGAGAAGATCACTCGAACACTGAAACGCGGGCTTCAAGACCGCAACATGCAGGTAACGAGTCACTCGGTCAGCGTCATGCAAGCGTTCTGTGGGTCGACACACGACGTGGCGAAGGCGATCTACCGACTCGGCTCGGAGAAACAACGCCGAAAGGTGCGCGTCGACGACCTCAAACAGGCACTGAAACACATCCCACGGACCCAGATCCTGCCGTCGGCACCGACACCACAGTCGAAGATACTTCACGCCCTGATCCGCTCGTCGAAGCCGCTCTCGCAGCCGGAACTCTGTGATAGAGCCGATATCGCACCGAGTACGTTCGCCGGGTGGGGAACCAACACCTCACACCGCGATCAACTGGAGGCCTTCGGGCTGATCCGCGAGACCGACGAAGGCTGGGCGATCTGCCTCCGATACAAAGAAGGCGACCTCGCAGCCGACGCCGACGCACTGCCGTGGTACGCTGTCATGGACGACGACAGCTCGCCACGCGACCAATCGGTCGACGCCGGGGAACTACAAGAGGAGAGTCTCCAAGGCGCACTTTACGACGCCATGCTGGTCCTCGAAGACGCCGAGCACTTCGGCGACCCAGACCACCCAGTAACCGGCGCGATTCACGGCTCACTGACTGGCGACGATCTCGAAACGCTCGTGGCCTGTCGACCGGAGTGGGAGGGACTCGTCTACGCCATCGTGGCGTTCCGGCAGAACGATCCGTTCTCAATTGGCGACGATCCACAGACAGATGAACGTGTCGAGATTCGGTCACAAACGACGACCGCGACGACCGGGAAGCCGCCAGATCAGGAACCAATCGCGTCGTTCGAGGCCGAGCACGCCGCCGTCGCAGACGACTAACACCGCTCGCTGCGTTTTCTCACACGAACTCCAAAATCGCAGTACGGAACACCGACAAGGGTATCTCCAACACCTACGGGGTTTCGCAGGTGTCGTTTTTCAAAACAAGCTCTGATCTCCATGCACCCGGTGTACGCCATGCTAAAGTTGTTAGAGGCGCAAGACAGTATATGGCCAAAGAGAAGTTCGGAATCACAGTCGACAAAGCAAACGCCGACACGCTCAAACCGATCATCAAGGATTGTAAGCAACTTGATGCAAGCCGATCAGAAATCATCGACGCCATCCTGACTGCGTTTCTCCAGTCCGACCGCGACCACACCCGAACTATTCGGGAGGTCCTCCTGACGAGCGACGATGCTGACGAGACAACCTCGTTCGGTGTCTCGGTAGACCAACAGACTGTCGACGCACTCGAACCGATCACCAAATCCTGCGAGGGGTTGGACGCCACACGGTCAGACGTGGTCGACGCGATTCTCTCAAAGTTCTTCGCAGTCGACCGGGATCACGCCGCGGTCGTCCAACAGATCATCGGCAAGAAGCGAACAGGCGAGATGTGACATCCTCCCCGGCGTGAACGCCGGGGCTTCCCGTACCGCAGGTGGGATATTTGCTGGTCTACGACACGGCTTGTTCTCTCGTGTGAAACGTCCCGCTCTCGCGGTCGAACAAGTATGTCGATG
>Ga0208138_100801_pt1 | contig 10586 bp, 6 predicted proteins | sample AntRauMetaRauer3_FD_184786 | JGI IMG/M metagenome (GOLD analysis project Ga0208138, IMG submission 184786) | Saline lake microbial communities from Rauer Lake, Antarctica, in enrichment culture - Antartic Rauer Lake 3 Metagenome Rauer3 (SPAdes)... ...
CCGTCCGCTCTCGCTCCCAACATTCAATATTTGCTGTGTTCAACGTCTCTGTGAGCAGTTCTGGATCAAGCAAGACACTCGATCTACGAACTGCTCGCTTCTCAAACTGGCTTAACTAGACAGTGCCCCTTAGATCAAATTCACAAATTAATGGCACATCTATCCAAATTGTTGATTCAAATGTATCACTAGATATCTCTGAAGAGAGTGTAATAAACGAATCTCAAATCCAATTTGGACCTCTATCTGTCGATCGACAATTCTTAATGGTCGTGAACGAAAGTAATGGAGATTATCAATCAACTTCAGAACACATAATAGATTCCTCGTATAATTCAACACTTCCTATTGTATTACCTACAGAAGGAAAATATCAAATTAAATTAATTGGTATTAATGCTGATTATTCTACCAGCAGATCCGTCTCTGTAGTAGAAAACAGATCAGCTAAGCTCTCTATCGTTTCAAACCGTACCCAATTAGATATTGGTTCCGAGATAACACTTGGATTTGAGAACTTGTATAACAGATCTCGGATTGAGCTAATAAATTCAGAAAACCAAGCAACGGCTGCAACGATCACACTCGAAACGACGAGCGACGGCACCGTCCCGATCGGGTTCAACACGTATGCAGCGGGGAACTCGTCGCTCGGTGCTGATCTCGTGACGACCGGGCCGAACGCGACGGTCAAGTCGATCGAGACGTCGACGTCGAGCGGGACCTTGCCACCCGGGACGTACGATCTCACCGTTCGATCCACGCACGGGACCGTCACGACCACGGCCAACACGACGGTCACCTTCGAGGGGCGCTCAACAGACGGCGTGAGCGCGTACACGACCACTGCGCTCAACCCTGACGACCTTGGAACTGCGGCCGAGGTTCGCACCGCGATCGACGGCGGAGCTCTCTCGCCGTCGACGACCGTGACCGACGAGGAGACGGTCGTCTACGCGGTCACCGCCTCCGGACTCTCGGGGCTGCCGGCCGCGCACAACGCCACGCTCGACACGGGTGCGGATCTCGAACGGCTCGACGGACTCACATTTGGTGTCCGGCCGAACGCAACGACGACGGACGACGACACCGTCGGATCGATCCCTGACGATGCGACGGTGCATCTGGACGAGACGGGGCTGTACCTCGTTGCGACGGGTGCCGATGCGCTCCCGACCAGCGAGTCACCGACAGACGGCGACACGTACACGGCTACGTTCCGCGTGGACGACGATCGACTGCGGGCGGCCGCCGAATCCGGAACGAATCACGTCGTCACCACGGACCTGACGTACGTCGAGCCTGACACCGATCGCGATCTGACCGAGGACGGCTCTGCAGGGAACATCGGTGTCAGCGGCAGTGCCGGTGCCCCGTCTGGTGGTGGCGGAAGCGGGGGCAGTGGAAGCGGAGGTGGCAGAATGACAGGCAGTGGGGACGGAACTGGCGGAGACGGTGAGAGCACGACCAACGATCCGGGGATCGACGTCGACGGCGACGGGCCGAAGAACGTGGTGGCCAACGACACGCCCGCACCGGCGGACCGGTCGTCAGGGCGGAAGCGGGGGGCTTCGACATCGTGCCGCTCGGCGCGTACGCTGGAACGACGGTCGCCGAACGGCCCGCGGGCGTCACCGCCATCGCAGACCTTCGTGTCCCCTACCGAGACCATCCGAACGCGGTGTTGAAGCGGACCGCGTCCGACTGGTCCTCCGAGCTGGGTCCGACGGGCGGAGCCGCCGATGGCGACGGGATTGCGGAGTCCGACACGGCCGATTACGAGAATGCGCCGATCCGCTCGACGGCCTACGACGTACCCGGGTTCGATCCCGTCGTGACGCTGCTGGCGATCGCGGTGGCGAGCCTCCTCGCGCGCCGTCGGCCGTAGCTATCGGGGCGGCCGGTCCTGGCGGTATCCTTTTGCTGGGCCGCGTCCTTCCAGTGCGTATGGGCGCCACTATCAACCCGCCGCGAGAGCGGGCCTGCGAGCTGTGCGGCCGACAAGAAGGGTGGGACGACGAGGCCTGCGGCTGGCGGGTCGCCGGCGACTCCGGCAACGTCTACTGTATCCACGAGTGGGATATCAACGGCTCGTACAACCCACTAGACGAGTAGCGCCGGTCCGTGGCTCCGTCGTCACAGCGAACACTCGCATCCCTACCGAATTTTTGTGCCGAAATCCCGAACATACCAGTATCCAGTCCAATACGCGATTTTTAACTGAGATTCGCGTGAGATACGTCTGTCCGGGGTTGTTTCGAGATATTCATTCTATATATGTCGTACGTTCCGAGATTTCTGATCGATCGGGAACTCAGGGATGGGGTACTCACCCCTGATGAATAATTACCTTATATTCCCTAATGTGTGTACGATTGATCCTACCCGTATCAGGGTTATACCTTTAAGCGATCATCTGCAGGTACGGGTATGACCAAGCCACGTAGTGACACCCGGGGGGCGGACGAGGTAGAACCCGCGGGCCGCGGTGAGGGGCTGGCGGCAGTAACCGACGAGCGATCGAACTGCGGGATCGGCGGCATCGTCGACCTCGACGGCGACCCGACACACGACACGGTGACCGACGCCGTGCGACTGCTCGAAAACCTCGAACACCGAGGGACGACCGGTGCCGAAGAGAACACCGGCGACGGAGCCGGTATCATGGTCGCGCGTCCGGACGGGTTCTTCCGCGAGGTTGTCGACGCCGACCTCCCCGAGGAGTACGCCGTCGGCTCGGTGTTCATGCCGACCGAACCGAGCGTCCAAGCGGAGATCCACGACGTCATCGCCGAGGTGTTCTCGGTGTACGGACTGGAGGTGCTCGCGTGGCGCTCCGTCCCGACCGACAACGACGACCTCGGCGCGACCGCGCTCAACTCCGAGCCCGAGGTCGCGCAGTTGTTCGCCGCGCCCGTCGAGGGCGCCGGACTCGCCGAGCGGTTCACCAGCGCCGAGACGCGACCGGACGACGTCGATCCCCAGATTCTCGGCTTCGACCGCGCGCTGTACGCGGCCCGCCGCGAGATCGAGAACGCGGTCGCCGACGTCGACGGCGCCGGCCGATTTTACGTGTGTTCGCTCGATCGCCAGCGCGTCGTGTACAAGGGGCTGCTGAAGGGCTCACAGCTCGGCGAGTACTACTCGGACCTCACCGACGAGCGGTTCGCGAGCCACGTCGCCTTGGTCCACGCGCGGTTCTCGACGAACACGCTCGGCGCGTGGCACCTCGCGCACCCGTACCGCAACATCGTCCACAATGGCGAGTTCAACACGATCCGCGGCAACGTCAACTGGATGCGCGCCCGCGAGAACGATCTGGAGAACCCGGCGTTCGGCGCGGAGCTCGACACGATCAAGCCGGTGATCGACGACCCGAACCAGTCGGACACCGCGAGCGTCGACAACGCCGTCGAGCTTCTCTTGCAGGCGGGTCGGGACCTCCCGCACACCCTCCGCATGCTGATCCCCGAGGCGTTCCGCAACGACGACCTCATGGACCAGGCCCGCGCGGACTTCTACGACTACCACGCCTCGCTCGTCGAGCCGTGGGACGGTCCCGCGCTCGTCATCGGGTTCGACGGCGACCGCGTCGCCGGCGTCCTCGACCGCAACGGGCTCCGACCGTGCCGCTATGAGGTGACCGACGACAACCGCCTCGTCGTCGGCAGCGAGGTCGGTGCGCTGCCGACCGACCCCTCGAACGTGACCCGTCGCGGCCGACTCCAGCCGGGCGAAATCTTCGTCGCCGACCCCGAACAGGGGCGTATCGTCCCGGACGACGAGGTGTTCGACGAACTCACCGACGAAAAGTACGGGGAGTGGGTGGCCGACGGTCAGGTCGATCTCGACGACATCGTCGAGGAGGACGACGTCGCCGCCGGGATCGACCCGATCGAAACTGATTCCGAAGACGACGACGCTGAGGCGCCGACCGTCCGCGCTCACCAGGCCGCGTTCGGCTACACCACCGACTCGCTGAACCACCTCGTCGAGCCGATGGCGAAAGACGGGAAAGACCCGGTCGGCTCGATGGGCGACGACACGCCGCTGTCGGTGCTCGCCGACATCGACCGGCCGCTGTTCACCTACTTCAAGCAGCTGTTCGCGCAGGTGTCGAACCCGCCGATCGACTACATCCGCGAGGAGCTCGTCACGTCGCTCGAGACCCGAATTGGTAATCAGCGGAACCTCCTCGACGAGACGCCCGAGCACGCCGAACAGCTCGTCTCGGAATCACCGGTGCTTACCGACGCCGAGACGGCCGCGTTGAAGGCGTTCGACGGCGAGCCGGTCGAGCGTGCGGAAGCCGGCGAGCCCGGTCCCTCCTTTTCGACGCAGACCGTCGACACGACGTATCACCGCGACGGGTCGCTCGTCGACGCCGTAAGCCGGATCCGAAAGGACGCCGCGGCGGCGATCCGGTCGGGCGCCGACGTCGTCGTGCTATCGGACCGCGCGATCGGTTCTGACCGGCTCGCGGTGCCGAGCCTGCTCGCGACGGGCGCGATCCACCACCACCTCGTCCGCAACGGGCTTCGCAACCGCGCGGGGCTCGTCGTCGAGTCGGGCGAGCCGCACGAGGTCCATCACCTCGCGACGCTCGTCGGCTACGGCGCCGACGCGGTCGATCCGTACCTCGCGTACGCCTCGATCGCCGACGTCGTCGCCGGCCCCGACGGGGCCGACGAAGACGAGGCGCTCGCGGCCTACCGCCACGCGCTGGAGGACGGGCTCCTCAAGACGATGGCGAAGATGGGAATCTCGACGATGGAGTCGTACCAGGGCGCCCAGATATTCGAGGCGGTCGGGCTCGACTCGGCGTTCGTCGCTGAGTACTTCGAGGGCACCGAGATCCGAACCGAGGGGATCGGCACCGAGCAGATCGAAGACGACCTCCGGGCGCGCCACGCGATGGCGTTCGGCGCCGACCCCGAACTGGAGACGATCGGCGAGTACGAACATCGTTCGTCGGGCGTGAAACACGGCTGGAACCCGCAGACCGTCGGGACGCTCCAACAGGCGGTCCGCGGCGGCGACTACGAGCAGTATCAGGAGTTTGCCGACCTGGTGAACGACCAGTCCGAGACGCTGCAGTCGCTGCGCGGGCTCCTCGAGTTCGAGTCCGACCGCGACCCCGTCCCGGTCGAGTCGGTCGAGTCGGTCGAGTCGATCGTGAAGCGGTTCTCGACGGCCGCGATGAGTCTCGGCAGCCTCTCGCCCGAGGCGCACGAGAACAACGCCATCGCGATGAACCGGCTCGGCGCGAAGTCGAACACCGGCGAGGGCGGCGAGCCGCCCGAGCGGTTCAACACGGAAAAGGAGTGTAACGTCAAGCAGGTCGCCTCCGGCCGCTTCGGTGTCACGTCCGAGTACCTCGCGAACGCGGACGAACTACAGATCAAGATGGCGCAGGGGTCGAAGCCCGGCGAGGGCGGCCACCTCCCCGGCGAGAAGGTCAACGAGATGATCGCGCACGTCCGGTGTTCCACTCCCGGCGTCGGGCTCATCTCGCCGCCGCCACAACACGACATCTACTCGATCGAGGACCTCAAACAGCTCATCTTCGACCTGAAGGCCGCGAGCCCCGGCGCCGATGTCAACGTGAAGCTCGTCTCCGAGGCCGGAATCGGCACCATCGCCGCCGGCGTCGCGAAGGCGAACGCGGACGTGGTCCACGTCTCCGGACACGACGGCGGGACCGGGGCGTCGCCGAAGACGTCGATCAAGAACGCGGGGCTCCCGTGGGAGCTCGGGCTCGCCGAGACGAATCAGATGCTCCGCGCGACCGGCCTCCGAGACCGCATCCGCGTCACCGCGGACGGCGGCCTGAAGACCGGCCGCGACGTCGCCGTCGCCGCCGCGCTCGGCGCCGAGGAGTACGTGTTCGGGACCGCGTCGCTCGTCACCTCCGGCTGCGTGATGGCCCGTCAGTGCCACGATAACACCTGCCCGGTCGGCGTCGCGACCCAGCGCGAGGACCTCCGCAACCGGTTCCCCGGCCAGCCGGACCACGTCATCAACTACATGACGTTCATCGCCCAGGAGCTCCGCGAGCTCATGGCCGAACTCGGCTACACCGACCTCGAGGAGTTCATCGGCCGCCCCGAACTCTTGGTCCAGCGCGAGACGGACCACGAGAAGGCGAAACACCTCGACTTGTCGGCGGTCGTCGCGGAGCCCGCGGGCGACGCTCGCACGAAGGCCCGCGCGCAGACGCACCCCGGAATCGACGAGCTACTCGATTGGGACCTCATCGAGGAGGCGAGCCCGGCCATCGAGGACGGCGCCCCCGTCGCGCTCACTCGCGACGTGAACAACGTCGACCGCGCGATCGGTGCGACCCTCTCGAACCGGATCGTCTCCGCACACGGGGGCGACGGGCTTCCGGACGACACCGTCACCTGCCGATTCGACGGCTACGCCGGCCAGAGCTTCGGTGCGTTCCTCGCATCCGGGATCACGCTCGAACTCGACGGCGCCGCCAACGATTACGTCGGCAAGGGGCTCTCCGGTGGTCGTATCGTCATCAACACGCCGACGAAGGCGGGCTACGACCCCGCCGAGAACGTGGTCACCGGCAACGTCTGTCTGTACGGCGCGACGAGCGGCGAGGTGTACGTCAACGGCGTCGCCGGCGAGCGGTTCGGCGTCCGCAACTCCGGCGTGACGGCCGTCGTCGAGGGCGTCGGTGACCACGGCTGTGAGTACATGACTGGCGGCGTCGTCGCGGTGCTCGGCGACACGGGTCGCAATTTCGCGGCCGGGATGTCCGGCGGGATCGCGTACGTGTACGACCCCGAAGACCGGCTCGCGGACCGCGTGAACCGGGGGATGGTCTCCGTCTCCGCGACGATCGAGGACGCCGACGAACGGATGCTTCGACGCCTCGTCGAGAATCACCACGCGTACACGGACAGCGACCGGGCGGCCGACCTGCTCGACGACTGGCAGGCGGCGCTCGACGACTTCGTGCGCGTCTTCCCCGACGCCTACGCGGACGTCATCGCCGCGGGCAAAGGCGCCGACGTGCGCGACGAGCCGCCGGCGGCCGCCGAGGCCGTTCCCGGGTCCGCGGCCGACGCGACCGGACAGGTCTCCGGCGACGACTGACTCCGCCGGACGGTTTATTACACGCCGCCCGAACCCTCGTGCGTGGACGAACTCGTCGTGAGCACGGAGGTGTACGCCGACCCGGAGGAGGTGTACGAGTTCCTGCTCGATTTTCCCGGCTACGCGCGCTACTCCAAGTACCTCAGCGAGGTTCGAACGGTGGCGGGCGACGGCGGCCCTGGTACTCGATACGCGCTCACGTTCGCGTGGTGGAAGATAACCTACACGGCGCACTCGCTCGTCACCGGTGTCGAGCCACCGAAGCGGATCGACTGGGAGATCACGAAGGATATCGACGCCGGCGGGTGTTGGCGGGTGACGCCCGGGATGGAGGTATCCGACGACGGCACTACACCCGTCGCCGGCGGAAGTCCCGACGGCGCCGACGGTCCGCCCTGCGAGGTCGCACTCGAAGTCGAGTTCGACCCGGGATCGGCCAGCTCGGACGCGCTCGACCTGCCTCGGCTCGTCTCGTTCGACTGGGTGCTGAAAAAGGCCGTCCCGCTCATCAGGGGCGAGGCCGAACGCGTCGTTCAGCGCGCCGTTCGCGATCTGGAGGGGTCGAACCGCGACGTCGACCTCGACGTCACCGTCGACTCCAAGCGGATCTGAGCAGCGATCGCCGATCGGACCGGGGCGTGTGAGTGGTCCCCTCGCCGTCAGCGAGTCGAAGGCCTTAAGCTATCCAGCGAGGAACGATGGAATGCGTACGAGGGCTCGTAGATCAGTGGTAGATCATCCCCCTGGCACGGGGAAGGCCCGGGGTTCAAATCCCCGCGAGTCCACTACCATTTTGCGGCTGTGACCAGGGTTCTTCACCGCAAGGTAGGACTCTTCTAACAGCCGGATTCGCAACTTTTGGGCGAGAAACGTTACCCTCGAAAAACCGAGTTCATAAGAATCGCTTAGCCGGGTCGCTGCCTGCTGGCGATTTACAAAGTGAGCAGAGGAGGCCAATATGAGGGGTCATATCGACCCGGCAGAGGGCCTCCTGCTCATCTGTGAGTTCTGCGGCTGCGAGATCGAACATCCGAGACAGCGCTGCGCGGCGCTCGTGGATGGGAGGTGTCAGCCGTGACCAGAAACCACCCCGCGCGGGCCACAAACTGTTCCAAGGCAGTTACCCGCGCCGGTGGGAGTACGTGTTCAGACGTACCGATTGAACGCCGACCAGCAGCTCCAACAAAGGAGGTGGTCGGGCGTGTGTAACCTCTCCTTGGGGTGTGTTGAACGTTACGGCGCGAGAAATCGCGCCGGACGGGCTCACACAGGAGTGTACACGCGCAGTCCGGGTTCGGCATGTAACGACTGGGTTGGCACCCTCCCCGGAGGGGATCGCGCGTGACGCACGTCGAGACCGCCCCGCACGAGTGCGAGGGCAATCTCATCTTCGCCGAGCACGGACTGAGCCCGTACTGGATCATCGGCAAGATCCTCACTAATAGCTTCGACGGGGACTCCGGTGAAATCGAGACGAAGATTGACGGCGAGCTGTGGACCTACTCACTCACGTATCAAAAAGGTGGGTTCGCCCCACGTTCGGAAGATGATGTCGGCGGTGACCGGCTCTACGAGTTCCGTCTCGGTGCGTATGGAAACGGCGAACGCAAGGCGAACTTTCTGATTCAACCGCGGTTCGTCGACATGCAACACTACGAGACGGGCGACGAGATATCAACGCCGTTCGACCATATCCACGAGGATGAAGGAGTCAACGTTCGATTCTCGAGCTCGAACCTCGAACCGGACGAACTTCGACGGCTGTTATCACTGCTCGTCCAAGACGTTTCTCGAGAGGCGGACGTGCACATCAATCCCGAGTACTTCGGTGGCTCCGTCAACGAGATGAGCAACATCACGACCTACGAGCGATACGTTCGGGTCAACCGAAACTGGAGCCAGAAGATCGTCGGTCGTGCCGGCATCATGCAGCGGCTGATGCACCTCTGTGCGACCGAGAAAGGCAGTAAGTTCGAGTACCGGGTCGACAACGAAGATATCGTCGGCTACAATCACCGCGTTATTCTACCTAAACGAGATGCACAGCGACTGATCTCCGGACACCGATTTGGGAAGCAGATCAAACACTACCACCCGAAGCACGTCCGCGAGAACAACGAGGGGGACCCGCTGTACCACCCGAAGGTCGGGGTGCTTCTCAAGAAATCACTTACTGGCCACTCGTTCAACTGGTCCGAGCGAGACGAGCTTAAGCAGGAAATCGATGAGACGCTCATCAACGTCCTCGACTGGAGTGAGGTCCCGGTCAGACCGGACCAGACGACGTTTGTTCCGGATAAGCACTTCAGTGTCAACGAGGCCGAGAAGAGCGTCCAGCGTCAGTCCGACCCGACGCCAGAGATGGAGACCAATCAGGAGGCACTCCTCGTCACTGTCCTCCGTGATCTCTGTGACAGCGACGTCGAAATGCTCGAGTCGCTCGTTTCTGATGGCGGGGAACGACACCCACGGGCCTTGGCAGATCAGACGGGAAGAGGAATCAGTACCGTCTATCGCGCGCTAGAGCGCCTCCAAGGGATCGTTCGCAACGATGGGGCATCGGTGTCGTTCGCCAGCAAGAAGCTTGAGCAAGAGATTGCGGGCATCGTTCAGAGCACTGAGCATCAGATCAAGAACGCTGCCGACCGGGCAGCAAAGATTCTCAACCTAGAAACGCGACAAGCCGCATCGAGCGCTTGGCAAAAGTGGTGTGAAAAGTATGCTGCACGCATCAGCGAAACGAGTGACGACGGGCGTCCAACCGTCCGAATCGATACAGTCCTTTCAGAACTGAAGAGCTCATCGCTGCCGTGTGTCGACGAGGTCCTCCAAGAAGCGCTCGATGCGTGGCGAAGTGAAGGGCGTGACCCGTTAGACCTCCTTGAGGCACGAGTCAAGTGGCGGACCAGTCCGGAATCCTGGCAGGGGGGGAAGGTGAGCGTAAATGTCCCCCGCTAGCGCGGGACTCGTGAGTGGCAACACTATCTAACACTCCTAAAAGCGGCTCTTTTTGCGGGTAATTCCGGGTGCTGTGGGTCAACTGAATTCTTTGTTCTCTCAGAAGTTCGTCTCTTCGCTCGTCAGGATCGCGCCCGTCTCCCACTCGGTGGGACGCCCCCCTTAGGGAGTGTGCCTAAGGGCACTGGCGAGAAAAAATACCCCCGCCTCCGCAGAGTTCCACTTGATCCACATGAAACGGGGGTTGTGTTCTCTCTAGAGTTGGAACCCCATCTGCTTACAAGTCGTGCACATATCTGTCAGTATATGGGTACTCTCGCAGTTGATATTGAGACAGCGAGTCCTGAAAAAGAGCCCTCCAAACAAGAACATTTCAGAGATACAAGCTATTTTGAACTCGTCGCAGTCGCATTAGGATACAAGGATGGGAAAAAAACCGAGACGGATGTGCTCTTCAGAGAGGGCGGATGGGAACAAGAGAACACAGCTAGAGTGCTAGAATTAATGCTCTCGTG
>Ga0208138_100802_pt1 | contig 10582 bp, 7 predicted proteins | sample AntRauMetaRauer3_FD_184786 | JGI IMG/M metagenome (GOLD analysis project Ga0208138, IMG submission 184786) | Saline lake microbial communities from Rauer Lake, Antarctica, in enrichment culture - Antartic Rauer Lake 3 Metagenome Rauer3 (SPAdes)... ...
ATATCGTCACTTTAGTAATCACTATGACCCTCTCCCTGTCAGCAACCATCGCCTACAGCTTTTTCGCATCTGCTATCGTTGGCCTTTCTCTTAGCTTTTTTACCGATCGTATATCTGTGAAAATGGTACTTCTCATAGCAGTTAGTACTACGGCTGGTACAGTAGTCGGAAGAATGCTGTGAGAAGCGTGTGCTGAACGGCCTGTGCTTCACCTGTACTGACCCCACCCGGTCAGAATGTATCACTTCCTAAGGATTTCAACAGAGCCACATTAGTACAAATTTCAGTGACTGCACTAAACTCTCAATGGAGGGCACCTGTTGAGGAGATTATCTAGACGGTGTCCTGGATACAAACCTTCCCGAAATGCTATATATATGAGTCACAGTATTTGGTATATGGATCCAATGTATCGGCTTGCGGTGGCGATATCTTGTCCGATACTAGGACTGGTTTTACATGAACTGACACACATTTCCGTTGCAAAATATCAAGGTATGACTTCTGTAGAGATCATATCTGTCTTTCCAAAATTCCGCATGGAGATCTCGTACCCTGATACACAATCTGAGCGAGGCAGGCAGATCATGGCCATTTCACCATTCATATTTGGTGTCATTACGGCATTGACCTTGGTTCTCTCTGGGCTCTGGCGTCAGATACAATTAGAAATCCCATACTATTTCGAAGGTATTTTGATTCTAACTTGGATCGGATATAGTCACCTTAGTCCCGCAGATGTACGCACAATAGTAGCCCCCTCTCAGAGGACATTATCATGAAACGGAACGATAAGGGTGTTAGCCTACAAAATGATACCCGAGCAGTTGCTCCACTTATTGGTTTTATTCTCCTATTTGGCTTCCTCGTTATCGCATTTATTGGCTATCAAGCACAAGTAGTTCCCCAACAGAATGCCGAAACGGAGTTTGAACACTTTCAACAGAATCAAAATGAGCTTATTGAGCTTAGAAGTGCTATTTTGACTGCAGGGACATCTGACCGCCAACAATTTCCGACCATTCAACTCGGGACAAACTATCAGACACGGCTCTTTGCACTAAATGGCCCTCCTCCTGCAGGAATTCTGCAAACGAGTGATTCGTATCCCATTACAATATCTGACGGAGACGATGAAACAGATGATGTTGTCGTGGACACACGATTCTTGGAATACCAGCCCGGATACTACGAAATAGACATCGGTTCAACATGGTATGAAAACTCTGTATTGTATCTTGATGAAACTGAATCGAGTGGGAACCGAGTAATCATAGAGGATCAAAGTCTAGTTGATAAGGGAACACTACAGATCACAGCCTTGCAAAACGAATTTCAACAGAGTGGAACAGGAAGGATAACTCTAGAATTGAAGACATTAAATGGAAATAATATAGGTAACCTTTCAGACCTTAATAATGAGGGGAAATTAACCGTTGAATTGCCAACGCGTTTGGATGAGGACTATTGGGTAGGCCAGTTTGAAGAGAGTTCTGTAGTTGATACAACCGGTTTCGACCCAGAGCCAGAATACGAACCAGATATAAATGAAATAGAACTTGAAGTAGACAATGTGACTGTGAATACTGTCGGTATTAGTGACGAACCAACAGAAGACCTAGCAAAAAATATTGATTCAACAACTACAAGAGGGCCGATTCTAGACACCGGTCCTGTATGTCAAGCTGGAGATCGGACGATAAATGCAGATACTGATGAGAACATTGCTGTCAATGGTGACGTGACGATCAATAGTCAACTCGACGGCGATATTACTGCTGGAGGAGAGGTAACCGTGAATTCTGCAGGTCGGGTAAACGGAAATATTCAAGCGGGTGGAAGGGTGATTATAAATAGCGGGGGGAGGGTGACGGGTAATATTGAGTCTGGTGAGCAGGTGAATAACCGAGGCGGTACGGTAGATGGTTCCATTGATCGGAATATCAACGGTTATTCACCTTGTAGTAACTGAAATATGTGGTTTTTGACACTGTATCTGCTGCTTCAACGTTGAACAGAGGAGTCAATCTCGGTTCTACTACTGTATTCAACGCACTGTTGAGGGTTGAAACAACACTTGTAGTAATCGGTGTCAATTGAGGTGTCTGGGTGTTCTGAAAACTACCGCTCGTCGCCGAATACTTCAGTCACGTTCTCGGCGTTCTCGCTGGTCTCGATATGCGAATACATCTCGGAGGTCGTCTTCGGATCGGCGTGCCGGAGTGTCCGTTGGGCCGCCGCAGCCCCACGCTCCCGATACAGTTTCTCGCCGACCCCACGCCGTGCGCCGTGCAAGGTGAGATACTCGCGGTCGCCGTCGACCTCGATCGCGCCATCTTCGCAGAGTCGCTTGAGAACTGATCGAGCGCCGTTTGTAGAGAGTGCTGGCGGCACAACCCCAAGGGTTCGACAGTGGGAAAGCAGGCTCCGCGAGTCGTCGTCGGGCCGTTCGAACTCGTCGGGCAGTACGCGGTACATCGACGGCGCATGGAGCGAGACGAAGACCGGCCACTCGTCGCTGGCTGGCTCTACCACACGCTTGAGTTGTTCGAGTGGCCGGTGAGTTTGGCCTGGCAGTTGGGCGGGCTCGCGCTGTTGGTTCTTGCCGAGGATCGTGATCTGGTTGTCCTCGATATCCACGTCGGCCCACCGAAGCCCGACGCGCCGATCGTCCCGACTGTCTTTCAGGATCTCGCCCCCACGGACGCCCGTAAAGGCCAGCACGTAGGCGAGGGCTTTGTCCCGGATCTCGACGACGGCCTCGGTACCGCGGTCGTCGATCGCCTTTGAGGCTCGCCGGTCGACGTGATCCAGGAGCGCACGCCGCTCGCTGGGCGACCAGAACTGTTGGTCGCCACTCACCGTCGATGGTCGTTCGGGCAGCTCGTCTTTGGCGACGGCTTTCTGGGCCGGGTTCTCGCCGATCTTGTCCCACTTGAGGCAGTAATCGAAGAACGCCGAGACGTTATCGTAGTAGGCCCACGCCGTCGAGGCGGCAATCCCGCCGTCGACACCAGGGGTTTGGTGGGCCTCAACGCGCTCGCGAAGGTAGCTGGCGTAGTCGGCCATGGTCTGCTTGTCGATATCGGCCAGCGTGTCGACGCCGCGTGGTTCGACTCGGCTACGGAACTTCTCTAGGACGTACTCTAAGTTCGATCGGTAGTTGCCCGACTTCGAGCCCGACTCCAGGAAGTCGTGAATGGCTGTTTCGAGGGTCTGAGTGCCGGGGGAAGCGTCTGTCTGAGTGCGGTCCATGTTTCGTGCTTCCCCTACAGCGGCGACCCTAGTAAAACCTGTGTGCACTACTGGACTAATGCACAGTGGCCTAAATTCGGTATTGTGGTTTGGTAGAGTTGGAGTAGAAGGCTTTTAGCGTGCAAATACACCGTTTGAGTGGTTTCAGACGTGTAATATAAAGTTTATATCGCTATATAGAATTCTTATGCTGACGATCCAGACCTTCGCAGTATTGGTTTCTACAAATTAGACGCTGAGTGACAGTTCCAGTCTGTCGTCCACTCACCGAGCAGTTGCAGGGAAAATCACAGGGATCGCCTCGCGAGCGTCATACCGTATAGGAAGATTGTGAGAAGTGCCAGGCTCCAGTACTCGCCCTCGAGAGTCTCCAATCTCACCACCAACGGTGCGCTCAAGCAGGCAACCAATATCAGGGCGGAGGTGATCGCGGCCGCTTCACGCTCCAAGAAGTGGTCAAACAGGAACATCACGGGAACAGGCACCAGCAGGAGGGCACCTGAAGGAGAGACGACCGCAACAGCGAGGAGCAGCAGAGCCATTGAGAGAACGAATGTTGTGAAGTCGTCTTCGATACTCCGCTCAGATGGCGTCAAGAAGCCAGCGAGGGGGAGAACTTCGAGCCAGCGGAATCCCTGAACCAGTACAAGGGAGTAGCCCAGAAATAGTACCAGAAGTGCCAAGAACGTCCATATGGAGGGAGCAGACCACACGGCCACGATGACCGGCCCGTACTGCTCTAGTGCCGAAGAGGGGTATTGCGTCAGGATCCATCCGACGGTCGGGAGAAGCAGATTGAGTGGTCGGGGGCGGTGAGGAGCGTTCTTTTGGGTCGCATATTCGAACCGGCTGGCCCGCCAGTGGTCGACCGAGTACGGAGCTCTCTGGAGAAGAGCAAACCAGTAGTAGAAGATGACCACCTGAAACGCCATCCCGAAAATGTAGCTCAGATTCAAGACGAGCGCGCGCGGAGAGAGACTGAACCCGCTGCGCACCAGGATCGGCAGCACGAAGGAGAGAATCACCGAGGTAGTAGACAGCAGCCCTGCGTAGACGATGCCCGCAGTCAGAACGCCGGTTGGCGTCTCGCTCAACCGCATGGTTGCGCGGTACAGGCGTTCCTCAGGGTCAACCTGACTAGCATCGGGGATGCGAGCCTTAGCGAGTAGCCACCGGGCGCCGTAATAGAGCCCGAACAGTCCGAGAAGGATCTGTGGGAGGTAAGAGAATGCGGACAAGACGCCTGCTCCGATCCCCAGGAGAGCGACCGTGTTTGTGTAGTCCAACCCGTCCGCGAGGCTTGACCGCCAGTTTCCACCGGAAGTTATCTGAGCGAAGCCAACCGAGACTGCCAGAGCAACTGAAAGAGCGAGGTACAGGCCGATCAGAGTCCCCCAGAGGCGATAATACAGGACGACACCGAGCGAGAGCAACAGGAGGTAGGCTTGCTCTATATTCGACCGGTCGGGCTTGACATCCGGGATAGCCAGACCCAGCAGGACCACTAGAAGTAGCCCCTTCAGAAGGCTCACCTGAACATTGAACACCGGCACGACACCCGCGGAAGAGATGGCAGAAATGATGGGCAGGAAGTACGATAGGCTGTTGTACACGGTGAGCAGCAGGTCGAACGAAAAGAAGGCTAAGATGAGGCCTTGAATGCTCCGCTGGAGTCCCGCTTCGGAGTAGCTTCCCCTCGAACTCATCGGGAAACCCATCAGTTGTCGTCAAAACATATCAGCGCAGATGCCTAAACTCCTCGCCCGACCAGCTTGAAGACTCCGAGCGAATAGGGAAGGAGACATCACACGGTCACAATCAGAGCTTCTTCTCGGTGACGTCAACTCCCCGTCGGCGTTGAGGACGACGGAGAGCCCGCTGACGCGGTGCAGGTCGTACAGCACCTCCTTATCGGTCAACTGGTCGACCTCGTCGAGGACAGGCCGGAGGTGCTGGTGAGGGTGGTCGACTAGCGACGCGAGCTCGATGAGGGGTTCAAAATCCACGCCACTACCAGAATTAAAATAGCCGGGATAGCGAGCCATGTTGGAATGATACTGAACGTTCCCCACCACGAAATCCCCATCTCTTGTCGTACGCCCGAAAATTCGAGGACCAGTATTGAGACGATGAGGCAAATCACGAATAAAATGATGTTTGTTCTGAAATTACCCATACCAACACGTCCTGTCGAAGACACATTATTATATGGCCATTGAAGTAGGTGTGATCTCATGGATTCTTTCTTTCATTGAAACGGAGTCTCCGAGCCAGTTGCTAGCAAAGCACGCGTGTCGAACTCAGCGAAAAATCAGTTTTTGTTCATGCGCGAAAGCAGGTTCTCAGTCCTATCTTTGGCTTCTTCGGGAGAGACACCTTCATCAACGAAGCGCTCGATGATTCGGGCTCGTATCTGGCCTTGATCCAGCGTATCACGGGGCTCGATGTACCCGTTCTCTTCGAGATACGTCTCCAATTCATTCGCTTTCCCGCTACGGAAGCGGTTCACTTCGCCATTATGCAGGGCTTCAACGATTTTTCTCCCATCCCCGTTGACCGATTCGGCAAGGGCAGTGACCTCGTCGATGAAATTACTACTTACAGCGCCAGAAGCTTCGAGAACCTCCCGATCAACGGGCTCACCACGACCCACCTTCCAGGCGGCGACGAACTCATTCAGCGCTGCAGAATTCTCTTCGGCAACCGTTACCTGGTCGGACTCAACTGAGGAGAGGTCTCCGTTGCCCCACTGGAGCAGGTTATTCATCTGTCCCCAGTGTTCGATCCCGAGCTCCAAGAGTTGATGGAGGGTTTCGACATCGTCGACCACGTACCACAGGTGCGCCGTCCCGACCCCACGGTGCGGATTGAACGAGTCTACCTTGAGCTCGTCCCCATACGAGGAATGGTCGTGACTGTCGGGGCTGGGGGCCTGCGGAGTGTGTGATTCGACAGAGTCTGTATCGGGAATATGGACGGTGTCGTCAACATCACGAACCGTTGCGAGGTCGACGATTTCGTGGTCGACACCGTTTGTACTCTCCAGTGCAGCAGTCCACTTTGCCACTTCGTCGCCCTGTGCAGTGAAATAGAAAACCTGCCGACCGTTTCGAGCGAGTTCGATCATTGACTCGATAATCCTCTTCGCTCTTCGGTCGTCGGTGTTGGCGAGCGTCTCGTCGAGGAGAAGTGGAATCTGAACTCCCTGTTCCTGCTGTTCGACGAAGGCGATTCGTACAGCGAGCAGGACTTGGACCCGAGTGCCGCTCGAAAGCTCGTCAAGTGCGAGCCCCTTCTTTTTGGTTTCGTCGAACACACGGAATTCGGCTTCGGCCTCATCGAAGTCCAATCGATACCGGCCGCGAGTGATCGTCGTCAGGATTTCACGAGCACGCTCGAAAACGTCCGGTCGACTAGTCTCCATCGTCGCCTCCTGAACATGATCCACCAGTACGTCGCCGACCATCGCAGCACAGTCGTCCTCAAGTTGGTCTTTCAGATCATCGAGCGCCCGATCACGCTCCGCAAGCGCATTTTCAACTTGGTCGTCGGATTTTGCCTGCCTGATTTCTGCCTTGATATCGGCAAGCCGTGACTGCAGGTCGTCGAAATCCTCAGCAATTCGTTCCGCCTCACGGAGGTCTTCTCTGAGGTCAGCAATCTCTTGCTTCTTGAGGTCCGGTTCGAAGCCCGGGTAGCTTTCGAGTTCTTCGGCTTCCGTGTTCGCCCGGATGTTGGCTTCTCGTACGTCCTCCGCAGCCGATTCGTATGCTTCGACCTGCTCACAGAGTCCCTCCAACCTATCGTGGTCATCGGAGTCGAGATCCAGATCCGCAAAGATTTCGTCGCGTTCGTCCGCCAGCGCACCTATTTTCTCGGTCGCTTCCTGAATCGTCTCGGTAGCTTGGTCGAGGTCCCGCTGTGCGGCTTCGCGCTGCTGTTCGCGGTTCTCGAGGTTTCGGATTGCTTCGGTCGCCTCACCAGACCTCTCGACATCGTCGTAGCCGTAGGGATCGAGTTTCGCTTGGAGTTCTTCGCGGGCGGTCTTGATTTGGTCGTCGACGGTTTCGATGCTCTCTTGAATCCCCTCAATTTCGTCGTGGGCTTCCTGCCAGTCGAGCACTCGCTTGGAGATCACGGCGAGTTCGACATCAGACGCATCTGGCGCGGCGCCCAACTGGTCTTGGAGTTTGGCACGCGTTTCCTCCAGATCCTGCTCTTTCTGTTCGAGCGTGTCTGAATCCGTCGCTAGGCTATCGCGCCATTCGGACCGTCGCTCGGCCAGTTTGTGCGCTGCGATTGCGTCGTACAGTCCGATCAGACGAGACCGAACCTCGTCTTCGGTCCACCTCGCCGGCGGGTTCAGACCGGTTTTCTCGAACGACTTGCGATGCGAGTCCCGTGAATTACCTCCGTCTTTGGACTGTGAGCGAGCGCGCAGCCCATACCAGAAGATACCAGCAGCGACGAGCAGGATGGAGAATAGCAGTGGATGCACCAGTAGACCCAGCGCGATGCCCGTCGAGGCGAGAGAAACGGCCGAGAACACAGCGATTCGGAATGCCTCTGAACCGTCGTTCGACTCCGTAGAAACGGACGCAGCCAGCCACTCCTCCAGCGACTGACTCGCGCGTTGGAGCGTGGGTAAATCGGACTCAGGGTGCTCACCGTCCTCCAGTAGTCGCTGGACGGCCTCCCGGGTTTCACGCTCGGACTGGAGTTCCTCGGCCTCTCGTGCGAACTTCGAGACGTTCTTCCACGTGACGGGTTCCAAGTCCACGAGGTCCCCGGTGTCGACATCTAGGGGAATGTCATCTCGGGCAGTTTCTCGCTGCCGTTGGGCGTCAGCCAAGTCTCCCTGGAGATCGCGCTTCCTGTCCTCCGCAGAATCAAGGTCATCGCGAAGCTCTTTCAGATGGTCGATACGGCCTGTCGGGAGCCCCTCTTCAGGAAGGTCGGCCTCATCAAGCCGTTCTTGAGCGTCCGTTTCCGTTTCCCCGGCCTCGTCTTTTTTCTCGGTCCACTCGTCGATGTCATCTTCGAGGGATCGAACACGCTCGATTTCGTCTCCGTCGACCTGGTCTAAGATATCGGGGAACTCGTCGAGCCTCGATTCAGCCTGCTCCAGCTGGTTTCTCGCCTGTGCGTAGTCGATCGCCTGCTCGAGCAGTTCGGATCGCTCTTGTGCTTGACGCGCTGCCTCCAGTTCACCACGTAACCGTGAGAGTTCGTTCTGCTCTTGACGTAGTTCGGAAACGTCGGTCCGCGCCTCACGTAACTCCTGAATCGCTCCCTTGGCTTTCTGGACGACATTCCTGTTTGCCCGACTCGGGGAATCCGAATACCCGAGCTCGTCGTATGCTGTAGAAAGATCGTAGCCACCAGCTGATTCTCGCTCGATTATCTCGACGAAAGATTCGTTGTTGTTGTCTCGCTGGAGTAGGTCGTGGAGGGAGAGACGGTAACGGTCGCGTTGATCGGCTGGAGGAAGGCTCGGACCGTTCGCCTCTTGACCGTCACGTTGGTAACTCGTGCGGCCATTGTCGACTTCGACTCGCCAGTCTTCACCGTTCAGTGAGAGCTGCCCCACGAGGGATGCACGCTCGTCGGCGATCTCGGGCCAGCAAAGCCATTCAAGCGACTCAGCGAGCGTCGTCTTTCCTGCCGCGTTCGGTCCATGAACGACATTGATACCGGAGCACAAGTCGTCGACAGAGAAGCCGCCAGTTTCGAACCCAGGAGCTTGGATGATCTGGATTTCCTCGAAGCAGATCGGGTCCCTGATCATGCGTTACCTCCCTTTTGGCTGAGTAGGGTATCGAGCAGTACCCGTGCCTGCTGTTCGAGATGTTCGATAGCGTCATTGTCGTCCGGATCCCTGAGTTCGGTTTCGCGTCGGAGCGGATTGTACGCATTCGCACTATGAGCCTGCCGCACCGCTGCTAACGAGTCATCGACCATGTTGCCGTAGGATTCGCGAGTATCACCGTTCTCGATTTCGAGTAGGAGGTCAGCGAGGTACGCAGCTGCATTGTCTCCTTCTGCAAGGTCTTCAAGATCGATTGCCGGACGGGTGTCGACGTCAATCGATTCGATTCGGACCGAAACCGATCTTTCCCGGAATCCGAGGTCACGCTCCATCGACCGATGCCGATCGACAAGCGCTGAGTGGGCATCCGTCCGACCGGTAAGATGAACCCGAACTAGACTGAGTTCCAACGATCTCGTGTCGAGTTCGGATCGAACGTGTTCCTTGATTTCCTCTGAAATTACGGAGGTTGCTTCTTGCGGGTCTTCTACCCCGGACACGTCGACCGAAACTTGGTCGTAGCGAACGGATGCCAGAAGGATCTGTTCAGCACGTACCTCTCCGTTTTTGGGTATCGTAATCGTCCACGGGCCGTGGGCCTGCTGTTCACCCGGATCGAGCGGTTGTGGCGATCCAGAGTACAAAGCCAGTGGACGCGAGTCGATCTGGATCCCCGGACTGTGAATATGACCGAGTAGCCAGGCATCTGCTGGGGTATCGCGGAGCTCGCTGGACAGAACCGGTGCGTATCGGCTTCCTCGTGAGTCGAGGTCGGCGTGAAGCACTCCGATCTGAGGCGCGTCATCGGTCTCCGGAAGATCGTACTCCTCGAGCGGAGACTCGTAGACGTGTTCGGCCGAAAACGACCAGCCATCGAAATGGGCTACCGGCTCGCCGTCCTGTTCGAGCGTCCAGCGTTCCCACTGACCCTCTCTCCCGAGGAATTGGAGCGTGTCGGAATCGAGGTTATCAACCATTTCAGGAAGGGCATCGAAGTCGTGATTCCCGGCAACCACGACGACTGGAATCCCTGCTTCGTCGAGTTGGGCAATTCCGTCTTCGAACGCTCCGTACGCCTCGAAATAGCGATTCTCCTGATCAACAATATCACCTGCAATCACGACCGTGTCAACATCCTGGTCGATTGCCTCTTGGACCGTCGACAGCCAGACAGCTTTCGGCGACAGCTCGGGACCATCCAGATCATCCGGGATCCGACTCGGGTGACGGCCGAGGTGAAGATCTCCCGTGTAAAGTAGTTCCAGAGCGTCCTCCATCATTGTGACTAACCAGTGAGCTAGAAGCACATATCACTGATAAATAAACTCTGTCAATTCGCATCAAAATGCCATAAAAAAGAGGTCCTAACCTATTCGACAACTGATTGTCTATCCAATATTTTGAAAGTCTATATTTTATCGAATATTTCCGTGTGTGGTGGTGGTTTGCACCCTAATGACGAAGTCACCGAAGATACTGATTCTCAACGAGGTTCTGAGGGATTCCTTGATCGTATTC
>Ga0208138_100803_pt1 | contig 10561 bp, 8 predicted proteins | sample AntRauMetaRauer3_FD_184786 | JGI IMG/M metagenome (GOLD analysis project Ga0208138, IMG submission 184786) | Saline lake microbial communities from Rauer Lake, Antarctica, in enrichment culture - Antartic Rauer Lake 3 Metagenome Rauer3 (SPAdes)... ...
CGATCCCGTCGACATCGGCCGGGTCCCGTCCTCGTGCACCACGTAGGAGCGGCGCCGTCTTGATTTCTTCTGTCATTTCACGGGCTTCCGACTCCGAGAGCGGTGCGACCCGGAAGGTCGTGTCCTCTAGGACCTCCACGAAGATGCCGCCCAGCCCGAACATCATCAGCGGGCCGAACTGCGGATCGCGGTTCATCCCGACGATGGTTTCGGTCCCGGCGTCGAGATCGGACATCTCCTGGACCTGCACGCCGAGCAGATTGGCGTCGGGCTGGTAGTTCCGCGCCCGCGTGATGAGGTCCTCGAAGGCGTCTGGGACCTCGTCGTCGGCCACGCCGACTTTGACGCCGCCGATATCGGATTTGTGGAGGATATCGGGACTGACGATCTTCATCACGACGTCGCCCTCGATCCGTTCGGCCACCTCGCGGGCGTCTTCGGGCGAGTCGACGATCTCGCTGTCGGGCATCGGAATCCCGTAGGCTTCCAGGAGGCCCATCGCCTCGACGCCGAGGCGGTTGTCGGAGCGTTCTTTGACGCGTTCGAGGATCTCGCGGGCCGCGTCTTTGTCCACGTCGAAGTCGGCCGGCTCCTCGTACTCCCGGTTCTGGATGCCGCGGTACTCCCAGAGGGAATCAAGAGCACCGATGGCTCGAGAGGGGTCGAAGTAGTTCGGAATCCCAGCGTCGCTGAGAATCTCCGCGGAGGCGTCGACGCTTTCGCCACCCATGAAGCAGGCCGCCACGGGTTTGCCGTGTTTCTCTCGCATTTCGACGGTCTCCTCGGCCAACTGCTCGTAATCGAGGACCGCCGTCGGACACGACAGCACCATCGCCGAACCGACGTTGTCGTCGGCCAAGGCGATATCGAGGGCATCACGGAACCGCTCGACGTCGGCGTCGCCGACGATGTCGACCGGGTTGTAGATGTTGCCTTCCGGGGGCAGCTGCTCGGAGAACTCATCGAGGGTCTCCTGGCTGAAGGTGGCCATCTCCAGGCCGGAGTCGCCGACGGCGTCGGTTGACATCACGCCGGGGCCACCGGCGTTGGTGATGACCGCGATGTCGTTGTTGTCGGGGACGGGCTGGTTGGCCAGCATCTGGGCGGCATCAAAGAGCTCCTGGACCGATTCGGCCCGGAGGACACCCGCCTGATCGAGCCCGGCCTCGTAGGCCTGCTCGGAGCCGGCAATGGTTCCGGTGTGCGAGGAGGCCGCCTGTGCACCGGCGTCGGTTCGCCCGGATTTGACGAGGACGATCGGCGTGTCCTGGGTTACTTCGCGGGCGGTATCGATGAAGTCACGACCTTCGGAGATCCCCTCCAGATAGCCGATAATGACATCGGTGTCGGGGTCGTCGCCCCAGTGGTCGACGAAGTCGGTCTCGTCGAGGACGGCCTTGTTGCCCAGCGAGGCGACGTCCTTGAAGCCGACGTCCTCGTCGTTGGCCCAGTCCAGGACCGCCGTGATGAACGCCCCCGACTGGCTCATAAAGGACATCGAGCCGGGTTCGGGGCTTTCGGGGCCGAACGAGGCATTCATTCCGTTGGAGGTCGACATGATCCCGAGGCTGTTGGGCCCGACGAGATTCAGGTCGTACTCCGCGGCGATCTCTTTGAGTTCCTGTTCGCGGCTCGCGCCGTCGCCGCCGGTTTCGCCGAAGCCGGCCGTGATGACCACGACGTTCGTCACGCCCGCCTCGCCCGTCTGTTCGAGGGCGGGAATGACAATCTTCGGCGGGACGACGATCACGGCCATATCGGCGTCGGCCTTCCCGATCTCGTCGACACAGGGGAGATCCAACACCTCATCGTAGTTGGGGTTGACCGGGACGACCGTCCCATCGTACTCCGACACCAGATTACTGGTGACGGCCCGCCCGATCGACCCCTCGCGTGCGGTCGCACCGACAACTGCGATGCGTTCCGGCGCGAATAGCTCGGTTAGGGTTCCCATCGTCCGTATATACCCGACCGACGTTCTTAAAGTACGGTGTGCCGGATCTGACATGGTGTTTGATATATCATCTCACTCGTGATTGTTCGTTACATTCCGCCGCCAAACATGGTGCAGATGTGGACAGCGAGCGGTTAGCTGACGGCCATCCGGAACTCGCCCGCGAGTTGGGATTCGGAGCGCGCGACTACGCACAATCGATCGCTACCTCACAGGGTCGAAGGGTTACTGAGGGTCACTCCCCGACCAAGGGTTGCACACAATAATAACTCGAACACGCTATTTGAGGCAAATTAATAAAATAAGCAGATTAGATAATAGTATTTTTATTGGTAGAGCTATTTGACCGAGTATGAACCTGACTCGGCGGACCGCGATCAAGAGTGGTGCTGGCACACTGGCGCTCGGGAGTTTGGCTGGCTGTCTCGACGACGTGGCCGGTGGCCAAGGGGAGTTCGATTCGGCATACGCAGCCTTCTTTGCGCTCTGGGACTGGTCCCAAGCAGTCGCCGGAGACGAAGCGATGATCGAAAACCCGGTCGATTTCGGCCAGTTGGGCCACGGCTGGGAGCCCGACGGCGATCTGCCGCGGGAGGTCGCCTCGACCAACGCCTTCGTGTATCTCGATACGCCGGAGTTCTCCTGGGCCCAGGATCTCGCCTCGACGCTCGAAACCGACTACGAGACTGTCGCAGCCATCGACGCCCTCGACGGCCTCGAATCGCGGATGATCGAAAGCGGCCACGACCACGAGGGCGAAGCCGACCAACACGAGGGGAACACTCACCAGGAAGACGACGAACAGCACAACGAGACCGACGACGAACAGCACGACGGGACCGACGACGAACAGCACAACGAGGGAATGGATGAACAGCACGACGGGGAGATGGACGAACAGCACGACGAGGCGATGGACGACGGCGAGGTCGACCGCGGCCAACTCGATCCCCACGTCTGGGTCGATCCCGTGCTCGCCCAGGAGATGGTCGACACAATCGCCGCAGGCTTCGCCGATCTCGATTCTGACAACGCCGAGAGCTACGAGACCAACGCGGCCGCCTACAACGAGCGACTCGCCGATCTCGATTCGCAGTTCCAAACCCTCGTCGACGAGGCCGACCGGTCGACGGTCGTCCTCGCTACGCACTCGTCGTTCGCCTATGTCGAATCTCGGTACGATTTCGATATCCACACTGTCGCCGGGATCTCGCCGGATGCGACACCGGATTCCTCGGAGATCGCCGGGACGGTCGACCTCGTCGACGAGGCCGGAATCGACGTGATTCTCTACGACCGCTTCGAGTCCGACCGTCTGGCCGAGACCATCGTCGAGAACAGCACTGCGACCGCGACCGCACCGGTCACCGCCGGAGCCGGAACACTCCGCGAGTGGGCCGACAACGACTGGGGCTTCGTCGACCAGATGGAACAGGTCACGCTCCCGGCGTTCCGGCGGGCGCTCGGCGCGGAGTAAGAAATGAACATACTAAACACGCTGCTGGCCTATCCGTCACTGTACACACCGTGAATCCGGTCATCAGTCTCGATTCGGTGACGTTCGCTTACGGCAAGACCCCTGCCGTCAGCGACATCTCCCTCGATGTCGAGGCCGGGGAGTTCCTCGGCCTCATCGGCCCCAACGGCTCGGGCAAAACAACGCTGCTGCATCTCATGTTGGGGCTCCACGAACCCGACAGCGGGAGCGTCGAGCTGTTCGGCGAGCCAGTAGGCGAGTTCGACGACGGCCACCGAATCGGTTACGTCTCCCAGCAGTCGACCGCCCAGTCGGGCTCGATGCCAGTCACCGTCCGCGAGAACGTCACCATGGGCCGGTTCGCCCACGTCGGCCACTCGCGGCTGTCGCCCCACGACTACGAAACGGTCGACGAAGCCCTCGAAACCGTCGGTATCGCCGATCTGGCCGACCGCCGGATGAGCGACCTCTCCGGCGGGCAGCGCCAGCGGGCCTACATCGCCCGCGCGCTCGCCTCGGAGGCCGACCTGCTGGCGCTCGACGAGCCGACCGTCGGCGTCGACGCCGAATCACGGGACGCGTTTTATCAACTCCTGGACGATCTCAACGCTGACGGGATCACGATCATCCTGATCGAACACGATATCGGCGTCGTCACCGACCGCGCCAACCGCATCGCCTGTATCAACACCGAACTCTTCCACCACGGCGACACCGAATCCTTCGTCGACAGCGAGGCCCTCACCGAGGCCTACGGCGTCTCGGGTCGGGTCGTCCACCACGATCACTGATGAGCACCGACACCCAACCCACTGATAGCACCGCCGCCGACAGCACCAACCGGGGGCCGCTCGGTCGGCTCCGAACCCGAGGGACGACCCGCGAAACCGTCGAACTCGCTGCCCTCGGCGTGATCTCCCTCCTTGCGGTCGTGATGCTCGGCTTTATCGGGCTCTACTGGCTCCGCGATCTGCCGTATGCGTCAACCGCCTACGAGCAGTTCCGGATCGCCGGTCGACTCCTGGACTTCTATCTCGGCACGAACGTCTTCAAACATCCCTTCATGTGGCAGTCGCTGTCGACAGGCGTTCTCATCGGGATCGTCGCCCCCCTCGTCGGCTCCTTCCTCGTCCACCGCGAAATGGCGCTGATCGGCGAAACGCTGGCCCACGCTGCCTTCGCGGGCGTCGCAGTGAGCCTCCTGTTTAATGCCGTGACGGGGTGGGACGGCTCGCTGCTGTTCGGTGCGCTCATCGTCGGGGTCATCGGCGCGCTGGGCGTCCAGTGGCTCGCCGACCGCACCGACACCTACGGCGACGTGCCGATCGCGATCATGCTCAGCGGGAGTTTTGCACTGGGGACGCTGCTGATCAGCTACGGTCGCGGGCTGACGGGTATCAGCATCGAGGGCTATCTGTTCGGCAGTCTTGCAGTGGTGACCGTCGACGGTGCACGCATGATGGCAATCTTGAGCGTTCTCGTCGTCGCCGGCGTGCTGTTCAATTACAAGCAGTTGCTCTTTATCACGTTCGACGAGCAGGCCGCCCGAGTTGCCCAACTGCCGGTCAACAGCTACAACACGCTGTTGGTCGTGATGACGGCGGTCGTCGTCGTCGGTGCGATGCAGGTGCTGGGGATCATTCTGGTCGCGGCGATGCTCGTCGTCCCGGTGGCCGCAGCCTCCCAGATCGCTGTCTCCTTCCGGGAGACGATGTATCTCTCGGTCATCCTCGGAGAGGTGGCGATCCTCGCAGGATTCGCCTTCTCGATTGCGATGAGCCTGCCGTCGGGTGGCTCGATCGTGATGGCGGCGATCGTGCTCTACCTTGGTTCGATTGCAGTCTCGAAAAACGGGATTACCGCGCTGTCGACGCGCTGAGTCTGTATGCGACTGTTTTTAAACGTCTGTGGGTTGCTGAGCCGAACTAGTGGCTGTGGCCCATCGCTTCGGACAGCGGCATCCCGAAGCGGTCCTCGAACAGCTCTTCCATCGTCTCGTTGATCTCGGCGAGATCCGACGGCGTCTCGCCCTGCGAGTGGTGGACCAGCGCGTGGGAGTGCTGGGCGAGCGCCTGGACGACGATGTCGCTGATGACCTGTGTCGGCTCTTCGCCCTGTTCGGCGAGGGTGTCGACCAAGCCCGCGGGCAGTTCGACGTCTTCGGTATTGCCGTTCGGTCCTTCGATGGTGTAAGTTTCTGTCTCGACCATACCCCTCGGTTGCCGTACAGCCATAAGTGACTGTGGTATTCCACCGCGCGACTGCTGCTGAAGCTGTGACATCCTCCCGCACCAAAGATGCGGGCCTCCCACCCGGTGTTAGCCGAGCAGGTCAATCCTGAACGTTGGGAGTCTAAGGTTTGCTGGACAGTCAGCCAGTGGCTCTGCCACGAAGCCGCTACTCGTACCCCGTAAGAGGCTTCGAGTTACCTGATTGTTTAATGACTGTCGGCATGGTCGGCTCACGTTTTGATTTCGGCCGAAGACCGTGGCAAACACCGAGTCAACTGCCAGTTGCCCATGCACAAGATCCTATTCAGCAGCTTGTCACTTGTATTGTTGGATTCGTCTGGTGGCTTAAGCTACCAGTATCCTCGTTGAATATATATAAGAGCCCCCCGTCCGAAGCCGTTGGCGTGGATACGATCGTCGTCAGTACGGTGATTTACGAGGCCCCCGAGACGGTCTACGAGGTGCTGCTGGATTTCCCGCGATACGCGAGGTATTCGGAGTACCTCACCGGCGTCGACACCCTCCAAGGTGACGGCGGGGTCGGCACCCAGTACGCGCTCAACTTCGCGTGGTGGAAACTGAAATACACGGCTCACTCGGAGGTCGTCGACGTCGACCCACCGGAAAAGATCGACTGGCGGGTGATCAAGGATCTCAACGCCAACGGCCACTGGCGCGTCGAGGAACGCCAAGAGCTACCCGCGGACGCACCCGACGATGCCACGGTCGCCTGTGACGTCGATCTACGAATCGATTTCGACCCGGAGTCGGCCAACAGTAGCGCGGTGAACCTCCCGACGCTCGTCTCCTGGAGCTGGGTGCTCAAGAAGGTGATCCCGCTGATCAAAAACGAGGCCGAGCGCGTCGTCCAGCGCGCAGTGGCCGATGTCGAAGGGCGGCGACGCGAGGACGTCGAGTTCAGCGTGCAGGTCGACTCAGAGTACCTCTAATCCTGATCGGCTCCGGAATTCCGGGCCGGTTCAGGCTTGTGTGTCGATTGCTTTATTATCTATTTCAGTTACTGACGCGACTGCATTTCGTAGAGCTTGGCGTAGGAGCCCGTTTGCTCCAAGAGCTCCTCGTGAGAGCCGGATTCGACGATCCGACCGTCCTCAAGGGTGTGGATTCGGTTTGCGTTGCGCACGGTCGACAGCCGGTGGGCAATCGCAATCATGCCGACCTCGCGGTCCATCGACTCGATCGACGCCTGGAGGTCACGCTCCAGGCCGGAATCGAGATCGCTGGTCGCCTCATCCAGGACGAGGTAATCAGCGTCGGTCAGTAGTGCGCGAGCGACCGCAATCCGCTGGCGCTGGCCGCCCGAGAGCCGCACGCCGTCGTCGCCGAGTTCGGAGTCGTAGCCGTTCGGGAGATCGTCGACGAACTCGTCGACCATGGCAATCTCACAGACTGCTTCGACCTCGCGGCGGGTGGCCTCGCGGTTGCCGATCGTCACGTTGCGTGCGAGCGTGTCGTCGAAAATGAACGGCTGCTGGCGGACGACCGCGATCCGTTCGCGCCACTCTGTGAGATCGAACTCCTCGATGGGGGTGCCGTCGGCGCGGATCTCGCCGCCGTCGGGCTCGTAGAGCCGAGCCAGCAGCGAGACGATGGTCGACTTCCCCGCCCCCGACTGGCCGACAAAGGCGACGAACTCGCCGCGTCCGACCTCGAAAGAGATCCCATCGAGAACGCGCTCGTCGTCGGTGTACCCGAAGGCGACGTCATCGAAAGTGATCCCGTCGACTGACGAGACTGGCTGGTCGCCGCCAGATTCTTGCCGGTCGTCGAGGTTGTCCAGAAACTCGTGGGTCCGGACGAGATGCGACAGCGCGCCTTCGAGGCTGTACAGTTGGCTGTTGAGTGTGCTCACCCGCGGGGCTAGCTGGAACATGGCGATGAGGAAGATGCCGAGCTCGCCGAGTTCGAGCCCCGAGAATACGAACCCGACGTAGATCAACACGAAGATCGTGACCGCGGCCGCGAGCTGATAGAAGTTCGTGATCGCCGCCTCGTTTCGCGAGATGGCGACCTCTGAGCTCCGATACTGGTCAATTGCGGCTTGGAAGTTCTCGAAAAGCTCTCCGGACATCCTGAAGAGCTTGACGTCACGGATGCCCTGCGTGCCAGCCTGTACCGCGGTCTGGACGCGCTCGTTGGCCTCCGCAACGCGCGTGCCGACGGTGACTGCGGGTTCAATGCCGACCCGTAGGACGACCGTGATCGTCCCGAGCAGTCCGACCGCCAGCCCGGTCATCAACGGTGTGATGTACAGCATGATGGCGAGATACATCCCAACCAAGAACAGTCGCTCCATGGTCATGACACCCTTCTCGATCACTTGTCCGGAGAACCGGGTCTCGGTGATAATCGCGTTGAGGATGTCGTCGGATCCCTCTGCATCGAAGTAACCGATACGAGCACCCAGCGCGTCCTCGAAGGCGCGGGTCCGCAACGTTGCCTCGTAGGCCGTAGCGAGATACGCCTTCAGCCACGCGACGAGAAACGATAGCGTGTACCTGACGACCATCACAAGGGTGACACCGACGAGCAAAAACCCGAGATCGAACGGGATACCGAGGACGTTGTAGATCCGGAGGAACGTCTCCAACACCGGGCCGCCGCTGTCGACCGGTCCCTCGGCCTGCGCGACTTCGATGATCGGATGAATAAACCCCAGGCCGACGCCTTCGAGTGCAGCAACGAAGCCGCCAAGTATGATGAGGCCCGCAGTAAACGCTGGCTGGTAGCTGGCAACTCGTCGGAGGGCTGCCAACTTCTCGCCCCACGTGAGATCTGCGTGGTCGGTGCTGTCGGTCATTACCAGTGGCTACAGTAGCGTATGTAAAACGACTGCGGAACGAAACCATCTTCCGTCTCGTTCGGCGGCGTTCAGATACGATATTAAATGGCGATCAACCGTGCATCACAGGATTCATACGGCCGACATACAGGTAAAACAACGGCTACTGTGCGGTTTTGTGGGAAAGCGTATTCGGATTCGGGACTGGACATCAACTACTGAGATACTGATTTAGTTCGCGGAATTGTTCAGGTGAGAGAATGATCTCTGTATCGAACGCATCGAACCGCTCGAAATCGTTATCAATTGTCAGCACCGTGTTCACACCTTCTGTTGTTGCGACCTCTGCGTAGTAGCCATCCCATCCTCCGACATTGGTCTCGCTCGCCTGTGTGAATCCATCCCGGACGATGTCCTGAGAAATTTCGTCATACCAATGAATTCGTTTGGCATCCAAAAAGTTCTGCAGAAGCCGAGACGCCGCCGCGTTCGAGCGTCCGTAGTACGCCGTCAGTACGTTGTGAGCGCCGATCACTGCAGGATACGGAACGACGGCGTCGATCTCACCAGCAATACCTGCTTGCACATACTCAAGTGCGGTCTCACGAACGGGCGTGTCGGTGTGGGCGAGTGCGATTACCCCTACGTCGAATAGATACGGACCATCCGTCTCACTCAGCATCGGTTTGCTTTGTACCGCTCCGAACAGCATCCCTGTGTTTCCGGGCGATCGGATCAATCTCAGCATCAAGCGGCACCGTCTTTTCGCTCGCTGGCGATGTTTCCGTGATGAGTTGTTCCATTCGTTCAATGATCTCCTGGGGATCGTCTTCCGGTTCGACGACTGCTTTCCCGTCTTCTTCGTGAACCGCTACCTCTGTGCCTGGCTCGATCCCGAGTCGTTTCCGAACGCTCTGCGGAAGCACGATCCGACCTTTCGAGTCCACTTTGGTCATATTCCCACGTAGTGTGGGAACGATTATAATTGCTTTGCTCGGGTGGGTGGAGATCTCCTCAATGAATACGGAGTAACTGTCCTGCTCTACAAATAAGCAAGGCGAGTGCCTCGGGGCGTGACCCCGAGCCGGTTCACTTGTTTTCAGAGGCTTACTCGCCCAGTGTCTTGAGAATCCTCAAAGTGACCAAGCTCACCACGTTAATCCTTCATACACGAGTCCGTCGCGACGGTCGATACACCGTCGACCATCCACCACGACTGGTGTCGACATCGTATCGAACTCCTCGTCGAGCTGGCTGAACTCCTCCCAGTCGGTGACTACTGCCACGCCATCAGCTCCCGTGAGCGCCTCAGCGGCCGTCTCGGCGTACTCGATGTCGGGGAACCGGTCGGCCATCTGTTTGGCTGCAACGGGATCGTACGCGACGACATCGGCACCACCTGCTTGCAGCGCGTCGATCACGGGAATCGCCCGCGAGTTCCGAATGTCGTCGGTGTCCGGTTTGAATGCAAGCCCGAGCACGGCAATTCGGGCTCCCTCAAGGTCGACGTGCTCCTGGAGGGCGGCTACCAGTCGGTCGGGCTGTCGGTCGTTGACCGTCACGGCGGCTTCGAGCATGGCTGGTTCGTATCCTTCGCGTTTGGCGGCGGCGATGAGTGCGTTGACATCTTTCGGGAAACAGGAGCCCCCCCAGCCGACACCGCTGCGGAGGAACTGCTCGGAGATCCGGTCGTCGAGGCCGATGGCGTCGGCGACCTCGTAGGCGTCGAGGCCGAACTCCTTGCAGACGTTCCCCAGATCGTTGATGAGGCTGATTTTCGAGGCAAGAAACGCGTTGTTGGCGTACTTGATCATCGCTGCGGTCTCGGGATCAGTGTCGACGATCGGCATCTCAGGGCTGAGGAGTGGTTCATAGACGGCTGTGAGACGGTCGGTCGCCCACTCGGAGTCCGTGCCGACGACAAGCTTGTCGGGGTCCTGGAAGTCCGAGACCGCTGTCCCCTCCCTGAGGAACTCGGGGTTCGTTGCAACCTCGATGGCTGCGTTGTCGTCAGAGCCCGCACGGATCGCCGGTTCGAGGATCTTTCGGATGCTCGGCGGGGTAACGGTACTTTTGATGACGACAAGATGCCGGTC
>Ga0208138_100804_pt1 | contig 10548 bp, 6 predicted proteins | sample AntRauMetaRauer3_FD_184786 | JGI IMG/M metagenome (GOLD analysis project Ga0208138, IMG submission 184786) | Saline lake microbial communities from Rauer Lake, Antarctica, in enrichment culture - Antartic Rauer Lake 3 Metagenome Rauer3 (SPAdes)... ...
CCTGGTTGACGCGCGTGAGCATCCCGTCCGGGTCGAGCACCCAGGTCGCCGACCTGGTGTCGTGGAAGATGGCGTCGAACTGCCGCGCGCGCTCGCGCTGCGTCGTCGACCGCTGTGCCTCCCGGAGTGCGCGCTCGGTTCGCTCCAGCGCATCCCCGGCCACGGCAGTCTCCGCTGTGGAGTCGGCGGCGATGTAGTCGGTGACGCCGGCCTCGATGGCCTCGCTGGCGACCGCCTCGCTCCCGTCCGCCGTCCCCAGGAGTACGGGCAGTGTCGCCGTGGTGTCGCGAATGCGGCGCACGAGGTCGATACCGCTCTGTTCGGGGAGACTGTAGTCGGTGAGGATGCAGTCGACGGTCGTCTCGCGGAGCGTCTCCTCGGCCGCCGCCGCCGTCGAGACGCGGTGGACGGTCGCCTCTGACTCCGCTTCGAGCGCGCGAGCGTACGCGGTCGTCCACGCCGTGTCACCGACGACGACGACGGCGGCTGCATCGAGGACACTACTGGCTATCGCGTTCATAGGTAGCGTACTGGCTGCTGGTCGCCGGCACGGGTGCGACACGTGATGAGGCAGTGATGGCCTCAGGTATCCGCCGGACAGCTAAAACCTCCGTTGTTTACTATTCAACCCCAAGAAGAGGCCGGCATTTCGATGTCAATCGCCGGGGTCGTTGTGGTGGAACGCACTCCAACAGCGACCCGCGTGATGTCTCGACAGCCACCTCCGGGAGTGTACTGCCAGTCCAGCAGCGTCGACGAGCACCCGCAATCCCGGGGTGCAATGGAGAGACGGCTGCTGAACGGTGGCGAGTCGGGCGGGGGACTAGCTCGTGCTGCTGGGAAGTGGGATTCCTGATTCGGATTGGGCGGGGAGTTGGAGCGACTGGAGCGGAGCGTTGGACTCAGTTTTTCGCGAAGATCGCCGAGAGTTCTCGGAGTAGTGATTCGGCGTCGTCTTTTCCGTGGTAGTGCACCCACTCTCGCTGGGAGTCGTAGTCTATCCACCCTTCCTGTTCGAGCTTCGGGAGGTGATTGTGGTGGAGGGCTGTCTCTGCCGAGGTTGGGTTCGTCGACGGTATCCGGCTGTCGAGATGGGAGACGATCGTATCGACCGATTCGGCGTCGGTCTGAGGGGACGTTTCGAAGTAGTGAATGAGTTCCCGACGATGAGGGCTGGAGAGGGTTTTGAGGAGGCGGTTCATTCGCGGGGCTTTGTTCGGGTAGCATTCACTGTGCGACATGTGTCTGACGTCGTTTCCCTTCTATATAATTCTACTCGCAATCTGAACACGTCTGCTTCGGATACTCGCCATCGAGTTGGGAACTTCGCCTCCTTCCGAAACGGGGTTGTACCAAAGAACCGGGAATCTCCCCCCTGACTTATTTGGGGGCTGTAGTAACGGTAATTTATGGTCGCACAGATGGCATCCCGCCTCAGGGACTTCTTCGAGGAGCGTACAGACAGCGGCCTGCGGAGCATCGTCACGTACGACTTCGAGAGCGTGGATATCGTGTACCTCCGGGATGACGTTGCCAGCCAGTCCACGGAGGCGGAGATCGCGAGTGCTATCGACGAGTCCCGCATGCAGTCGATGTCTGTCCCGATCTACGAAGCGGTGTTCCCGCGGAACCACGGGAAATTCGAGTGCATGGTCACGCACTTCGAGAATGTGGTGGAGATGAACTTCGCTCTGGATGACGGTGCCGGTGCTGCAGTCGCCCTCGATGCCGAGGCGATGGACGAGACGCAGGGGCTGGTCTCCGAAGCCCGTGAAATCGTCATGGATGAGCGCTCTTGACGTCCGCCTCGGTTTGAATACGGGCGTGCTGGGGGGAGCGTTCAGAAGCGGGCGTGAAACGAGGCGGCTGAATCCCGTGTCGTCGGTCTAGTCTTCGAGCGCACCGCGAACGGTCAACACCGGTCGGTCGGCGTTTCGGACGACGCTCGTCGCGACACTCCCCATCACGAATCGGTCGAGTCCCGTCCGTCCGTGCGTACCGAGAACGACGAGGTCCATTCCTCGACCAGTCGCGTACTCGACAATCTCGTCCTCCGGTTTCCCCTCGCGAGTGACCGAAACGAGGTCGACGTTCGCCTGCGCAGCGTCGACCCGGGCCTCACGGAGCACCGACTCACACTCCCGTTCGAGGAGGCCATGGAGGGCACCGGAACTCCCGAAGCGACTCTCTATCACGTAGAGTCCGTGTACCGTCGCATCGAACGCGTCGGCGAGGCCGAATGCGTACGCGCTCGCGTGATGGGCGCTCTCACTCCCGTCGGTGGCAACGAGGATATCCCGAATCTCCGGTGTGGCTTCCCGCCCTCGTGATCGAACCGTGAGGACGGGAATCGACGCAGCCTGAGCCACTTCCTCGGCAATAGATGCCCGCAGGAACCGCGATAGGCGTCCACGAGCGTGCGCCCCCAGGACAACGATGTCGACGTCGCTCGCGTCGATGTACTCGAGAATGGCTTCGGTCGGGTGCCCGCTCGCTATCGACGTTCGCACCGTAATGCTATCGGCTTCGCACGCTGCAACGACGTCATCGAGTGTCGACTCGGCGGTCTCTCTCAACGCCGATTCCATCTCGTCCGAAGCGGACCCACCACTCACGTCCTCGATGAGGCCGCCGTCTTCGAGCACGAACAGCGCGTGTATCTCGGCATCGAACGCGTTCGCGAGTACCTGCGTGTACTGTTGCGCACGCTGGCTCGCCTCGCTGCCGTCCACGGGGAGCAGGATTTGGTCGAACATATCCTCCTCTTAGATTCCCCAGAAGAAGGCTATTCCGAGCACGGTGACTGTCGAGAGCAGCAGTTGCAGGGGCGCCCCCACGCGGAAGTAGTCGATGAACTTGTAGCCGCCAGGGCCGTACACGAACAGGTTCGTCTGATAGCCGACTGGCCCGAGGAAGGCGGTCGATGCAGCGAACGTCACGGCGAGGACGAACGCGAACGGATTCGCGCCGATAGTCGATGCCGCTGCCGCGGCGACCGGTATCATCAGGACGACGCTGGCGTTGTTGCTGATGATTTCGGTGATGAGGCCCGTGGCGATGTAGAATAGCCACAGGACGAGTATGACGGGGAGGAACTCTGCGGAGGCGGCGACGAGATTCCCGAGGAGCTTCGCTGCGCCGGTCTGTTCGAGCGCGATGCCCAGTGGAATGACGCCCGCCAGCAGGAAGATGACGTCCCAGTCGACCGAGTCGTACAGCTCGTTCGGCTTGAGCACGCCCGACACAACCATGGCGACGACGCCGGCGAGTGCGGTCACGAGGATGTCTTGTTGTGCGCCTGCGAGCATCGTGAACTGTTCGACACCAGTGAGCGATGCGAGGGCGTTGCCGAGAACTGCCCAGGGGATGGCGACGAAGCCGACGACGCCGAACATGATGGCGATTGCGTGCGGAATCTTGTCCGTCCGGTAGTCTGGGTCGTTGGCCTCGTACCCGAGAACGAAGTCCTGGTTCTGTGCCAGTCGGTCGATACTGTCGGAGGCGGCCTGAACCAGAAGCGTGTCCCCCGCCTGGATTTTGCTGTCCTCTATGCGGTCACGGATGACTTCACCGCTGCTCCGGAGCGCGAGAACGTTGCCGTCGTAGCGCTCCTGGAAGGTCGAACTCGTGAGCGTCTCCCCGACGAGAAACGACCGCGATGGGATGACGACTTCGACGATGGACTGGTTGTCGGTCTCCTCGGGGTCGAGTTCTTCGTCCGTCCCGATGGACCCCGCAACGGAGAGGTCGTCGTGGTCAGCAAGCCGCTCTAGGGTGTCCCTGCTCGCTCGAATGAGCAGGGTGTCACTGGCGTGAATCTGTTTGCGCGCCAGTGGTTCGGTGAAGCGTTCCCCGGAGCGGATGAGCTGGAGGATGTCGGCGCCCGGCTCGGTCTCTTCGAGGGCCGTTTCGACGGTCTGTCCGACCAGCGGCGAGTCCTCTCGAACGACGACTTCCGCGAGATAGTCCGCGATCTCGTACTCTTCGATGTAGTCCGCCTCGACTGGCACTCGTTCGGGCAGCAGTCGGTGGCCGATAGTGAGGAGGTAGATCGAGCCCGTGATGAGGACGATGACGCCGAGGATAGTGAATTCGAAGAAGTCGAACGCGTGGAGCGTGGGGTACTCGACCGAGAGGCGGGCTGCCGTGTCGCTGGCGAGAATGTTCGTCGAGGTGCCGATGAGGGTGAGCATCCCGCCGAACTGGGAGGCGTACGACAGGGGAATGAGGAGTTTCGACGGGGAGGTCTCCCCATTGTGTGCGACGTCGGAGATTACCGGCACGAGGATAGCAACGACCGGTGTGTTGTTGATGAATCCCGAGGTCGGACCCGTCACGCAAATGGTGGCGAGGAGCTGTTTCTGGAGGCTGTTACCCGCGAAATCCGAGATTTTCCGGCCGACGATCTGGACGATACCAGTCTGACTTATGCCTGCGCTCAAGATGAGCATCGCCAGGACAGTGATTGTCGCTGAACTGGAGAAGCCCGAGATGCCTTCTGTGGGGGTGATCTGCGTCCAGGGTTCGAGGACGATCAGCGTGACCATGATGGCGATGGCGGTCACGTCGATGGGGATCCATTCAGTTACGAACAGGACGATTGCCGCGAGAACGATGAGGAAGACAACGAGCATGTTGGGCGTGAGACCCGCAGGTACTGCCGCCTGCAAGACTGCCAAGGGGAGAGAAGATAGCATACTAACATTTTGGGCGTCCTGGTGTAAAAATCCCCTATGGCTTACAGGAATCGGGGGCATCCTCGGCATCGACGTCGACGTCGGCGTGGTGGAATTCGAAGCGTGCGCCACCCGTGGCTTCCTCAGTCACGTGGACGCGCCAGCCGTGTGCGCGTGCAGACTGCTGGACGATATCCAGGCCGAGGCCCGCACTCTCGCTCGCCGTCGAGTACCCCGCGTCGAAGACGGCCTCCCGCTCGGATTCGGGGATGCCTGGGCCGTCGTCCTCGACGTAGAAGCCATTCTCGAACGCACCGACTCGCACTGTCATCGAATCGCTATCGGAGTGCTTGACCGCGTTCCGAATGAGGTTCTCGAGCAGTTGCGTGAGTCGCGTCCGGTCGGCACGAATCACGCAGCCCGTATCGACGACCAGTGACGCGGTCGGCGTTTCGACGTGCTGCCAGCACGTCCGAGTGACGTCCCCGAGGTTGAGCGTCTCCAGTGTGACGCCGGCCTCGTCGTCGCGCGCGAGGTCTAGGACGTCCTCGGTGAGTGCTTGGGCGCGCTCGACGGCAGTATGGGCTTCCCGGACGTGCTCGCTGTCGAGGTCGGCTTCGGCTATCTCGAGGCGGCCGGCCGCGACACTGAGTGGGTTCTGGAGGTCGTGTGAGAGGATGCTCGCGAACTCGTCGAGGCGCTCGCTCTGCGTGTCGATAGCTGCCTTCCGCGCGCGCTGCTCACTCAGGTCCTGGGTGACCTTCGCGTACCCCCGGAGTTCCCCGGAGTCCTCGTAGAGGGCGATGAGCGTGTAGTCCGCCCAGAACCGTGACCCGTCGGATCGTACGCGCCACCCCTCTCCTTCGACTGCGCCCTCTGCTTGCGCGCGCTCGAGTAACTCCGCGGGCACCCCTGTGTCCCGGTCGTCCTCGGCGAAGAACTCCTCGTAGTGCTCGCCGAGAATCTCGTTCTCCTCGTATCCCTTGATCTGTCGAGCGCCCGCGTTCCACGTGGCGACGCGTCCGTCCGTGTCGAGCATGAAGATGGCGTACCGCTCGATGCTCTCGACGAGGAGCTGGAAACGGTCGCGTTCCTGGCGGAGGCTGCGCTGGACGCGCTGGTGGTGGATCGCGTGAGCGATGTCGTTCGCGAGCTCCACGAGCAGGGGTTTCTCCTCCTCGTCGAACGCCTCGGGGCGGTCCGAGTAGACGTTCAGCACGCCGTAGGCGGTGTCGCTGTGGACGAGCGGGATTGCGGCACTCGAGCGGTAGCCGTACTCGAGGGCGTGCTCGCGCCAGGGCCCGTACGAGTCGGCTTCCTCGATGTTCTGGACAGCGACGATGTCTCGCTGAGTGAGCGCTCGGCCGGTCGGGCCGTGACTCGTCTCGGTTCCGTCCGTCGTGATCTCGACTTCCGCGAGGTACTCCTCGCTGACGCCCGCGCTCGCCCGTGGGGTGACTGTCTTCGTGTCCGAGTCCTGTTCGCCGATCCAGGCGAACCGATAGGAGTCGGCGTTGGCGAGCACTTCACAGACCTGGGTCTCGATCTCTTCTTGGCTCTCGGCGTGGACGAGCGTCTGATTGATGTTCGTGACGAGTTCGCGGATGCGCGTCAGATTGATTGCGCGCTGGCTCGCGCGGTACTGCTCGACGGCGTTCTGGATGCGGTTCGCGAGAATCTCGTACTGTTCGGTGCCGGATTGCTTCTGGAGGTAGTCGGTGACGCCGGCGGCGATGGCGTCGCTCGCGACGGCTTCGTTGCCCTTGCCGGTGTAGAGGATGAAGGGGAGTTCGGGGTGGGTCTCGCGGACGGCTTCGAGGAACTCGATGCCGTTCTCGCCGGGCATGTCGTGGTCGGAGACGATGCAGTCGACGTCGCCGTCCTCGAGGTGGCTGCGGGCGTCGGTGACGGATTGTTCGGACTCGACGGTGATGCGGTCGTTCTCGCGTTCGAGGAACGTTCCGACGATGTCCGTGATACCGGGGTCGTCGTCGACGTGCAGCACGCGTATCGGGCCACCCGTCCCGCTCATCGTACCGGAGTGGAACCGGGGTGTTCTCTGGGGCGGTGTTGGAGGTGCATTCACGCAGTCACGCTCGGCGGGGTGACTGGATGCTGAGCGAGCCCACGAGTATCGTTCTGGGTTGGTGTGGGGTTGCTCCTGGTGGGGGCCTGGGGAGGGGGGCTGGGACGTGCTGGGTGCCTGGGGTGCCTCATGACGAGACATAGGTAGGTGGGTGTGGGCCTCAACTCTGCTGTCGCACTATGCTATCGTTTAAGAGAACGCCACTCCTCAGGCCCGGTTCCTATCCGCGGTGTGTCAGCCGAAGTGGGCCGTGTAGAGTTTCTCAGTGATAGCTCGGAGATGCGATGACAGCGTCGAGGCCGCAATATCTAATTCGGCTGCTACTTCCTCGGCGGACGCCCCGCTTGAATCGAAATACCCCATCTGCGTGGCCGTTCGAGCAACCTCGCGCTGACGGTCAGTCAACTGAAACGCTGTTCCCTCCTGGAGTACTGCCTCGGATTCGACACTCGTGGTGTACACGCTCTCGAGTTGGCACTCGACACCCTGCCTCGTGCACTCCTCGATGAACTCCTCGATGAGGCGTCGCGTGGTTGTGTGGACGCGTAGATGCCAACCCTCCGGCGTGCTCGTCGCCTCGAGCACCCGCAGTCCGAACTCCGTCAGCATCGGCGTCATGAATCGCGTCTCCGGCGTGTACTCGATGCGATAGATTCGGCGGTCGTCCAGTATCGTCGTCACCCTCCAGTGAGCAACCGTGTAATCCTCGCCGAGCGCCGCTTCGAACGCCTCGAAGTCGGGCGCGTCGACGAGATAGAACAACACCGGCGACTCCATGGAGGTCACCGGCTGGGATTCCACCGTGAGTTCGACCTCCGGCAGCGCTTGCAGTGTCGGCGTCAACGTCAAATTCCGGTGACCCACGACCACCTCGGCAATATAGCTCATTCTCGAGTCGTCTCTCAGTCGCCACCTACTGCCCTAGACAGCAATGAACACCGTGGAACTTCTCACGCACTGGCACCCACCCCCAGACACTTCACGAGCCCACCGCTCCCGACCGAACCGGACCTCCATGGGGGTACTCTTGAGCTCCGCTCATTCTCAGGCCACCACCCGACAACACGCACCGAGAACTGTCTCACAGACGATAAGACATCGGCGAGCACCCACAATTCCGGGGTATTCCACCGAACACAACCTATCCGAATGAGACTACGTCACGTCCCGAATTAATCCTTCATAATCGACGTACCCCCCGCAATAGTACGTTCTGCGTGGTTCTGTGGGTGTGGTCTAGGTTTGGTGTGGGGTTGGGGGTGGGTTTGGGGTGTTGGTGAGGGTGGTTTGGTGTTCTTGGGGGGTTTGAGGGGGTTCTCGATGGGGTTTCTGTGTATGGGGGTGTGGGTGTGGGTGCTCGATAGACCAGTGGTGTGCGTGTTCTCCTTTTGGGGTTTGGGGTGTCCTGGCGTGTTCTTGGGCGTGTTCTGGGATTCTATGGGGGGTTCTGTGTCTGGGGGTTTGGTGTACGTGGCGTGTGTTCGTGGTGTGGCTGGTGTGGGGGGTTCAGTTTGTTGTCATGGCTTGGTTTTCTGAATAGACTTTCTCCATGCCAGTATGGGCTTTATCGGGGGTTTCTGGGTTTGTGGGTTAGCTGGATGGCTTGCGTGAGTGGATTCTTATCGTGGGGGTGTTCGTTCTCTAGGTCTTCTGGATGGGGTGTGTTTGTCATAATGGGCTGCCGTCCTGGGGTTTCACCCTCGGGTAAGTGGATGGGTTCGGGGATTCGACTTTGCTGAGAGTCTTCTCTGTGGGGTTCTCTGGTGGTTTTGGGTGTTGCCGGCGGTAACTCTGTTCGCCTACGGCGTGGATGGGGTCTAGTTGGGTGGTGATTCTTGGACGATAGTCTGTGTTTGCGGTGGCTGGGGTGAGTATGATGACGTAAACTACCCCACCCTATCGCTCGCCTGACGGCTCGCGCTTGAGTGTGGGGCTTCCTGTTTCGATGACGCGCTTTGCAGATACCGAATTGGTATCCACAGGGAGTGCAGTCTCCACAGGCGTTGATTCGGAGCGTCCCGCTCCTAACCGCTTTGTGATACCGCGAAACAGGATGTTCCACGCCGCATTCGCGTCTCTATCCGCCTCCCTACTCACTCGCTTCGCTCGTTCCTTGAGGAAGGGGCCTTAGCGCCTCAATTCAGGTAACGGACGCCCAGATTGGTTTGGGCGTTCCAGACGTACCACGAACTGAAGCACGCCTCCCGGCGCACTCTCCTCTCCTGCTTGCTGTACTGGCGTTGCACCCTCTTCCTCTCTTAGTATGCCCTGATGAGAGCTCCCTGCAGTGTCGGGAACTCACTCCCACTCCGTGATTGCCAGGGGTGGCCTAGTCGCTCGTATTTGGTGTCGTCGGGGATGATTGGGTGGCTTCTGTGGTTTTCTTGTGGAGTAGTTCGACGGGATAGATGCTGGTGAGGCCGGGTTCGTTGATCTGGAATTGCTGGGGTGGGGTGGTCGGGGCGTAGGTTTTCTGGACGCGGGGGTTGCCTTCGAGGGGGTCGTTGAGTGCTTGGAGGATGTCGTGGCCGGCGGATTGACTGCGGACGGCCCAGATGGCTTCGTTGGGGTTGCAGTCCGCCATTTTATCGTAATCTCGGGGGACGGCGCGCCGGGTGTCGTTGTTGATGCGTTCGGCCTCTCCGGCGACGATGATGTTATCATCTTTATCGAGGCCGACGACGTCGAGGCGGCGTGCGTCGTATTCTTCGGTGGCTTCCTGAGCAGCGCTGGGGTCGGTGGCCATGAAGGCTTCGAGGGGGAGGTCGGGCTCTTCGGTGTGTTCGTCGAGGTCATAATAGGGGATGACGTGGGTGACGGGTGAGTCGGGGTTGGCTTGGTAGTGGGATTGGAGGTATTGTTTGAGGATTTCGACCATGCGGACGTGTTCGCTGGATTCATCGAGGTCGCCTTTGGTGTGGCCGTAGTCGATGCCGCGGCGGTATTGTTCGCCGATGACGCGTCGGCCACTGGCGGGGACGGAGTAGATGCGGTGTGGGTGGTCGCCGTCGTGGCGAAGCACACCATCCTTGAGGAGTTCGTCGATGTCTTCGCTGGTGGTGTTGGTGTATTCTTGGAGGCGAACCATGGAGTCCTCGAGGAGGCTGTATTCGGGTGGATTGTAGCGGAGTTGCTGGGCGTTGTAGACGGCTTGGAGGAAGGCGAGCTGGCGGATACTGTACTCGGAGTCCTGGAGTTCTTCCCGGCTGAGCTTGAGGTGGAGGCTCATGATGGGGATGTTATCCGCCTCGACATCGCTGAGTGAGTGACAGCACTGGATTGCTTGTTGGAGGCCCTCGAGGGTTGGATTATAGCGTGCCTCGCATTCTCGACAAACGAGTCCGTGGGCGCGGTCGTTGTATTCGATTGGCTCTGGGAGGCGTTTCGTTAATGCGAGTGGGCTCAATGCGCCACCACTCACCCCTCCGGCGAACACATCAGTCGCGCTCTCGGCCGTCCTGTGGCTATTGGTGGTTGTTGTTGGCTCGTCCAGTGAGATGCTCGCACCCGCTTGGACGCGCTCAGTGAGGCGACTACGAGCGCTCAGGAACTCCTCACGAGTACTCGGTTTGTTCTGTGGGCTCTCAGTATCGTTGTCCTGGAGGCCTGGGGGTTGGGGGAGGGATTCAAGCACAAAGGGTCGGGGAGCCCGCGTCCCGAAGCCTGCGGGGAGTTTCACGACCCACTCGCCACGCTGGAGCGCGCGCAGCCGACTCCCAACCTCCCGTGGGGGAATTTCGGTGGTGCTCAGGCGTTCGGCGAGCTCTCGATCCAGGGGAACGTTCC
>Ga0208138_100806_pt1 | contig 10519 bp, 10 predicted proteins | sample AntRauMetaRauer3_FD_184786 | JGI IMG/M metagenome (GOLD analysis project Ga0208138, IMG submission 184786) | Saline lake microbial communities from Rauer Lake, Antarctica, in enrichment culture - Antartic Rauer Lake 3 Metagenome Rauer3 (SPAdes)... ...
ACTTCGTGCGGCGCAACGTCGAGTACGCGGACGACGACGAGCGCGACGAGATGCTGTCGGCCGCGCGAGCTTACGTCGAGACCGCGGACGCGGAGCCGAACACCACCGACGGCTACCGTCTCGACTACGGGGACGCGTGGGTTCTCGTGCGCCCCTCCGGCACCGAGCCGAAGATTCGGATCTACGCCGAATCTGCCGACGCCGACCGCGCCGAACGGCTGGCGACAGACATGTACGTCGCGGTCGAGAGCGGGCGGTAGCACGGCTGCTGCTCACGGCTGTCGGGTATAACGCTGCCAGCAACGGCGGTTCACTCGGTGACGGCGGACGCCGTCGGCTCCGACGAGCATTTGGCCCACCGCACCGCGGCTGCGGCGTCGTTGAACGGTTCGACGTCAACCCCCTTCACATCCATCGTCCGTTCAAGATACCGCCGCTTGGGGCGCTCCGCGACCACCGCGAACCGACCCACGCCGCGGTCGGCGGCGGCCCGCGCTGCGAGCCGGAGCGTCTGTCGGCCGGCGTCCGAGCAGGGGCGCGTCGTTCGCACAATAAGCACGACAGCGTCGACCCGTCGCTCGGCTGCGAGCGCCCGCCACCGGTCGAGCAGCGCCTCGCCGTCTGACGGCGAGAGGCCCGTCCCGTGTGGGAGCTCGACGACGAGCACCCCGTCGTCGACTCGGATCGACCATCGGTCGCTCGGTTCCATGCTAACCATTCTCACCTGTCGGCTAATAAACGTACGCACCCAGATATCATGTGTGATATCCACCGTGGAGATAAGCGAATTCGAGGGCGCACGGAAACCGCACTCATAATCTCGAACTTCCCGACATTTTCGGAACACGATCGCGGACAACCAGCTCGGTATCGGTACTGAGACCTATCGCTTCGCCGAGGAGCGTTCGACAAGCGCGTCGACGACGGCCCTCGCAAGCGCCTCGAAGTCAGCGTCGTCGGGGACCACGTCAACGTCGATCCCGTTGTCTGCGGCGGTCTCCGCGGTCGGTGGCCCGATTACGCCCACGACGGCGTCGTTCAGCCCTTCGATCGCCGCCTCGCGAACCCCGCGTTCCGCCGCAGCGTCGAGGAAGTGCGTCACCGTAAGCGAAGAGGTGAACGCGGCGGCGTCGAGGTCGCCTGCGGCGGCCAGAGCCGCGGATTCGCCGGCGTCGGAGGGGCGCGTCAGCCGGTACAGCACCGTCTCGGTCACGGTCGCGCCGGCTTCACGAAGCCCCGTTAAGAGCACGTCGCTCCCGTGGTCCGAGCGCGCTACCTCGACGTGTTCGCCGTCGACGTGATTCTCCAGCGCCGCCACCAACCCGGCGGAGGTGTACTCGTCCGGCACGAGGTCGACGGTCCAGCCCGCCGCCCGCGCCGCCTCGGCGGTCGCAGGGCCGATGGCGACGAGGGTCGCGTCGCCCGGCTCCCAGCCGGCCTCAGCGGCGAGTTCGACACCCGTCTTGCTCGTGAGGACGACGTACGGCGCGTCGCCGGGCGTCGCGCCCGTCGGCTCGACCGCGAGCATCGGGTCGGCCACCGGGTCGGCACCGAGCGACGCCAACAGCACCTTCGCGTCCTCGATCCGCTCGTCGGCCGGGCGGAAGACGGCGACGCGGGGGGTATCGGAGTTACCGTCGCTCATCCATCGTCACCCCGCCTATCGTCGTTTTCGAGGAACTCGACGACCCGCTCGCGCGTCGCGGCCACGTCGCCGATAACGGTGATCGCTGGCGGCTCGATCCCTGCCTCGTCGCGGACCTCGACGATGGTGTCCAGCGTGCCCGTCGCGACGCGCATGTCGGGCCACGTCGCGCGTTCGATCAGCGCGACCGGAGTGTCGCCGTCGAGCCCGGCGTCACGGAGTTCGGCGGTGTACGCCGGGAGCTTGCCGACGCCCATCAGCACGACGATGGTGCCGCCGGTGGCCGCGAGCGCGTCCCAGTCGACCGCCGACTCCTCTTTCGTCGGGTCCTCGTGACCCGTGACGAAGGAGACGGAGGAGGCGTGGTCGCGGTGCGTCACCGGAATCCCGGCGACCGCGGGACCCGCGATCGCGGAGGTGACGCCGGGGACGATCTCGAAGGGGATTCCGGCCTCGGCGAGGTGTTCGGCCTCCTCGCCGCCGCGACCGAAGACGAAGGGGTCGCCGCCCTTCAGGCGCACGACCGACTTCCCCTCGCGCGCCAGTTCGACCAGCCGCCGGTTCGTGTACTCCTGCGGGGTCCACTCGCCACCGGCGCGTTTCCCCACGTCCTCGCGTTTCTCCTCCGAAATCCGCCCGAGGATCTCCGGGCCGGGGAGCTTGTCGTGGAGGACCACGTCGGCCGACTCGATCAGCTCGGCGGCCCGCACCGTCAACAGGTCCGGGTCGCCCGGGCCGGAGCCGACGAGGTAGACGGTGCCAACGCCGTCGTCCGACGCGCCGTCCTCCTCACTCATCGTCCGCCTCTTCTCGGGTTCCTTCCCGGGTCCCCTCGTCGGCCTCGGTCTCCTCGCGGGCGGCCGCGATCAGGTCGGCGGCGCCCCGGTCGGCCAGGTCCGCTGCGAACTCCTCTGCGGCCTTCGCGTGCGACCGGATCGGGAGGTCGCGGGTGTCGGCCACCTCCTCGGTGCCGTCGGTCGAGAGCACGCGGACGCGGGTGTGGACGTGCTCGCCCTGCACGAGCGCGGAGACGCCGATGGGGGCAACGCAGCCGCCGTTGAGCTCGCCGAGGACCGTCCGCTCGACGGTGACGGCCACCCGGGTTCGCGGGTGGTCGATCGCGGAGCGCACGTCCTCGATCACGTCCGGGTCGGTCGCGGTGACGGCGATGGCACCCTGTCCGGCCGCGGGGACGAACTCCTCGCGGGGGAGTCGCGTCGTCTCCACTTCGTAGAACAGCTCCGAGCGCCGCAGCCCCGCCTCCGCAAGGACGATGGCGTCGTACTCCGTCTCGACTTTCCGCTCCATCGCCGACCGCTCCAGATCGGAGAGGGAGTCGAACCACTCCTCGACGGTGCGATCGAACTCCGCATCGATTTCGCCGGCGTCGTCGCTCTCGTCGTCCGCGTCGTCTTCATCGTCGCTGAGCGCGTCCCAGTTCGGCTCGTCGGCGTCGTTCTCTCCGTTCTCGCCGCCGTTACTCCCCTCGCCGCCAGCCTCTGCGGTCGCCGCGCTCGCCTCGCCGGACGCGATCAACCGCCGCTCGTGTTCCGCCTGCAGGTCGGGCGCGAGCAGCTTCTCGATCCGGGTGTCGACGTTGCCGCGCAGGGGCTCGACGACCAGATCCGGTCGCGCGGCCTTGATCTGTGCGGTTCGCCGGAGCGATCCGGTCCCGACGACGGAGCCGGACGGGAGATCTTCGATGCCGAGCCCGTCGGGGTGGACGACAACGTCGCCGGAGGGTGCGCGCTCGGGGACACCGGCGATCACCATGTCGTCCATCCCCTCGGTGGGCACGTCCTTCAGCGAGTGGACAGCGAGGTCGGCGTCGCCGCCGAGCACCTCTTCGTCGAGCGCCCGCACGAACGCCCCCGTCTTGCCGAGGCGGTGGATCAGCTCGTCGGGGATCTGGTCGCCGCGGGTCTCGACGCGTCGGAGTTCCACGTCGCGTCGGCGGCTCGATAGCGCGTCGCGGACGGTCCCGGCCTGCCGGAGGGCCAGGTCCGACCCGCGCGTGGCGAGCCTGAGTGTATCGGTCATACACGAACCGAGGTCCCCCGCGTTCAAAAGCGCACTAGTTCGGCCGTCGCGTCGAAATACGAACGGAGCCCGGAACGCTGACACGACCGTTTATAACTGGACCCAGCATGCGTCGGTGACCGCGTGACACGTCTATCGTTCACACGTTACGCGACCGAGATTGCGAGGTGAGAATTTATAAAGACGGTTGGCGCGCGTGCGAGGGACGCCGCGAGCGCTTTTAAGCGCGGGCGGCAGCGAGGCGCGAAGCGCCTCTGGTAGCCGGCGGCAAAGCCGCCGGCGACAGGATGAGATCGGAGATCTCGCTTGCAACCGGTGCGCAGCGCCGATGACTGGGGCTTTGGAGGCGTTCACCGTCGATCCGGTGTCAACGACTTATAAGCGATCAGCCGAGAATTCGAACGCGGCAACTGCGACGGCACCGAGTTATACGCAATATCTTCGGCGTCGATGTGCGCAAACAAAATCACCACGAGTCCGAAGCCGTCTGAGCCGTCGCTGACTGTGAGAGAGTACATTTCGTGTGTTCTCCGAGGTGACTGCAGGCTGTGTCGGATATTCGGTCCCGCGAATCGTGAGAGTAGGTTTCGTGTGTTCTTGAGACATTTGCGTGGCATATCGGATACCCGAGATCTGCGAGCCGCTCAAAATGAGAGAGTACATTTCGTGTGTTCTTGAGAAATCAGCGTAGAAAACCGAGTGCATGCAGGGTGGTTACAGGAAATACAACAAGAAGCAGGAACACACGAAACTCACGAACAGTAGTTTTATAAGTAAATGCGTTGTTGCTGTTCTCAACGGATGTCGGGGCCCTTCAGCAATATTACGGAAACGATTTTTGCCGACAAGTCGGTTCTCACGGAAAGCTATCAACCAGAGACGATCCTCGAACGCGATGAGGAGATCGAAGCGTACAGTCATGCGCTTCAGGACGTGTTGTTCGGACGCGAGCCTGAGAACGTCTTTCTGTACGGAAAGGCCGGTCTCGGGAAGACTGCTGTCACCGAGTATATGATGGACGAGTTGCGGGAGGAGGCGGCAACCCGTGAGCAGGCGGACGACCTGCACATCCACCAGATAAACTGTAACGGTCGGACGCTCTTTATGGTCGTTCGACAACTGGTCAACCGGCTGTTACCCGACAAGGCCAGCAACTTCCCGAAACGGGGGCTCGGCACGGGCGACGCGTTCGACGAACTGTACACGCAACTCGATCGAGTCGGTGGCACCCATCTGTTTGTCATCGACGAGATCGACCACCTCGACGACGCAAACACGCTCTTGTACGAGCTGCCGCGGGCACGTGCGAACAACCACATCTCGGAGGCACTCGTCGGTATCGTCGGCATTAGCAACGACTACACGTTTCGCCGGTCGCTGTCGCCGAAGGTGAAAGATACGTTGATGGAGACAGAGATATCGTTCAGCCCGTACGACGCAGGCGAACTCCAAACGATCCTTCGTCATCGGGCGGAGAAGGCGTTCGTTGACGATGTTTGTGACCAGTCGGCTATCGCAAAGGCGGCGGCACTCGCTGCACAGGATATGGGGAACGCACGACAGGCAATCGACTTTCTCCGCGTTGGATCAGAAGTCGCAGAACGGGAGGGTGACCGACACGTGATCGACGATCACATCGAGCGGGCACGGGCGCTCGTCCAGCGGGGGCGTCTCCAGAACAAGATCCGTGATCAGACTGAGCATGGCCAGTATATTCTCGAAGCGATCGCCACGCTTGCGAAGGAAGATGAACTTCCGGCACGGTCTAAGGAGATCCAGACAGTATACGAGACCGTTGCCGACGCCCACGGGGCGTCACCGTTGACGACGCTGAAAAGCGTGCAGGACCACCTCTCCGATCTCCACATGCTCGGCTTTCTCATTCGGCACGAACAGAATCAGGGTCGAAGTGGCGGACAGTACTACGAGTATGAACTGGATCTCGATCCAACTATTATCGTCCAAACACGGAAGAAGATCGCTGAGCAGACCCGCTGAGTGGATTTTTGGTTGTAAGTCTGCAGTTAGATACAGAACCGAAGAACAGGCGAAGGGTACTCTCCGTATTTCACAGAACAGGCGAAGGGTACTCTCCGTATTTCACAGAACAGGCGAAGGGTACTCTCCGTATTTCACAGAACAGGCGAAGGGTACTCTCCGTATTTCACAGAACAGGCGAAGGGTACTCTCCGTATTTCACAGAACAGACGAAACGTACTCTCTTAGCATGTGGACGAGATCGCTTCCGAGTCTGTCGAAGAACAGACGAAACGTACTCTCTCACTGTCAGTGACCCACGATTGAACTCGCGGGTTTCGGCCTTATTTATCTGTGAGCGATCGGGCCCTCTCAGCTACGAAGAACAGACGAAACGTACTCTCTGAGTGAGAAAGGCGATTTTCACCACGCACCAAAGAACACACGAAATGTACTCTCGGGACGCGCGTCACTCATACAGAGACGTGTCTCGGGACGCGCTTCACTCATACAGAGACGTATCTGTAACCCGCAATACGTTTCGGTAACAGAGACACGCCCCTATTCAGCCGCCCGTCGAAACCTCTCACTAGCGGTGGAGTCCAACAGGGCCATCTCCCAGACACTGGCAACACGTACCGGACCGAAGGTGTGTTAGTGTTCGGGACCCAGATCCGGGTAATGGGAGTTCAGGAACAGTACCCGTTCGACGTCGAGGCCGTCCGCGCCGACTTCCCGATCCTCGATCGGCTGGTCGGCGGCGATCCGGAGTCGCCCGGCGAAGGCCCCGGCGACGACACGCCGCTGGTCTACCTCGACAGCGCGGCGACCTCGCAGACCCCGGACCCGGTCGTCGACACGATCGCGGACTACTACCGCGGCTACAACGCCAACGTCCACCGCGGGATCCACCAGCTGAGCCAGGAGGCCTCCGTCGCCTACGAGCAGGCCCACGACACCGTCGCCGACTTCATCGGCGCGTCGGGTCGCGAGGAGATCGTCTTCACGAAAAACACCACGGAGGCGATGAACCTCGTCGCGTACGCGTGGGGGCTCGAAGAACTCGGGCCGGGCGACAACGTCGTCCTCTCGCAGATGGAACACCACGCGTCGCTGGTGACGTGGCAGCAGATCGGGAAGCGAACCGGCGCCGACGTGCGATTCATCGAGGTGACCGACGAGGGCCGGCTCGACATGGAGCACGCCGCGGCGCTCATCGACGACGACACGCAGATGGTGTCGGTCGTCCACGTCTCGAACACGCTCGGCACGATCAACCCGATCGCGGAGCTGGCCGACCTCGCGCACGAGCACGACGCGTACGTCTTCGCCGACGGCGCGCAGTCGGTTCCGACCCGTCCGGTCGACGTCAAGGATCTTGGAGTCGACTTCCTCGCGTTCTCCGGGCACAAGATGTGCGGTCCGACCGGTATCGGAGCGCTGTACGGCCGCGAGGAGATCCTCGACGAGATGCAGCCGTACCTCTACGGCGGCGACATGATCCGGCGCGTCTCCTTTACTGACTCCACGTGGGAGGACCTCCCGTGGAAGTTCGAGGCCGGGACGCCCTCGATCGCGCAGGGGATCGCCTTCGCGGCCGCGATCGAGTATCTGGAAGATATCGGCATGGCAAACGTCCAGGCCCACGAGGACCTGCTGGCGGAGTACGCGTACGACGAGCTGACTGACCTCGGCGGTGTAGAGATCTACGGACCGCCGGGCGACGACCGTGGCGGCCTCGTCGCGTTCAACGTCGAGGGCGTTCACGCCCACGATCTGTCCAGCATCCTCAACGACTACGGCGTTGCGATCCGTGCCGGCGACCACTGCACTCAGCCGCTCCACGACGAGCTTGGCGTCGCCGCCTCCGCGCGCGCCTCCGTCTACCTCTACAACACCGTCGAGGAGATCGACGCGCTCGTCGATGCGGTCGGCGAGGCGCGCGACCTGTTTGCGTAGGCCGGCGAGACGCTTGCGTCCGCGGACCGACGGAACCCTTTTGACTCACACGGGTCTACTCGTGACCAATATGGGACTGGGCTCGGACATGTACCGGCAGCAGATCCTCGACCACTACAAGAACCCGCGCAACTACGGGGAACTCGAGGACCCCGACTTCACTCACGTCGGCGAGAACCCCTCCTGTGGCGACACGATCCGGATGCAGGTCGCCCTCGACGACGCGGGCGAGACGATCGAGGCGGTGCGGTTCACCGGCGACGGCTGCGCCATCTCGATGGCCTCGGCGAGCATGCTCTCCGAGCGGCTCCACGGGATGTCGATCGAGGAGCTCGACGCGCTCGATACCGACGACGTCACCGAGATGCTCGGCGTCGATATCTCCCCGATGCGCGTGAAGTGCGCGGTGCTCGGCCGGCAGGTCGCACAGGACGGCTCGAAGATCCACCGCGGCGAACTCGACCCCGACGACCGCACGAAGACCGAGGAGTAGGTCCTCTTCTCTGCCGACCGATTCCGACCGTCCCGAGCCCACCGGACTTTTGCTCGTGAGTCACGTTCGTCCGCCCATGAGTGACGGGTTCGACAAGGAGGCCGAACGCGAGAAGCTCCGCGAGAAGTTCGCGGACGACGATGAGAAGCGCGAACACACCCAGCGGATGTCCGAACTGCTGTTGCAGGGCGCGACGATGACGAACCGCCACTGCGACAACTGCGGTGACCCCATCTTCCGCCACGACGGCCAGGAGTTCTGTCCGACGTGTCAGGCGATCGGGTCCGACGAGGACGCGCGGGGGGAGTCGCAGGGGAGCGCGCAGACCGCGGCGCTGGAAGAGGCGGGGAACGCGCCCCGAACAGTCGTGAAGACTGGGGACAGCGATGAGAGCCCGCCGCAGAAAGAGCGAGACGCGTCGGCGTCCCCGGCTGCGGATCAGTCGGCTCCCGCGAGCGCGAGTCAGAACTCCGCCACCTCGAACGCGGCCTCACTCCAGCCGACCACCGAGAAATCGCGTGACGATCCGACGACGACCCCGCCAGCCGAGTCCGCCGGACCGGGGACTGTCGCCGACGCCCGTGCGTCGCTGACGCGGACGCTGGCGCGGTTCGCTCGTGCAGCCGAGGAGACGGACGACCCGCGTCGCGCTCGCGACCACCTGCAGGCGGCGCGCGAGGCGGCGGAGGCGCTGGCGGCGCTGGACTGACGCGACCTCCCTCTCAGGGCTCGAAGACGAGCCCGTAGTGGTACGGTGGGAGGTCGACCTCCCGCGCGAGGCGCAGATCGCTCGCGCCCTCGACGGCCCGGCGCGTCGCCTCCGGCGAGAGGCGCAGGTCGGTGGGCGGCCCTCTCGGCTCACCGCCGATCGTCGTCTCCTCGCGCGGCCGGTTGCGCCAGTTCACCACGGCGAACCGGCCGTCGACGGCGAGCGCAGCGGCGACGGCCTCGACGAACGCGGTACGGTCCTCGATACCGTGAAACGCGTTCGCGAGCAGCGCGAAGTCCACGGGCTCGGTGAGCAGCTCCGAGAGCGCCCGAGCGTCCCCCTTGATGGCGGTGATGTTGTCGATCCCCTGCTCCGTCGCGAGCGCGTCGAGCTCGTCGAGCAGCGACCTCTCGACGTCGACGGCGTACACGGTCGCCGGGTCGGCGATCCGCGCCGCGGGCAGCGCGACGTAGCCGTTTCCGCTGCCAATCTCGACGACGCGGTCCCCGGGCACGAGCCCGAGCTGGCGGAGGGTGGCGCCCGGTGTCGGCCACACCCGTCCCCATCAGTCCCAGTCCGGCTGTCCCGTGTTCCGGAAGCGGTCCATGTCCGGGTGTGGGACACAGAGCGAGTTAGCGATTGGGGTCGCGATCTCCAGGTACATCCGACGGTCTCCGAGCGACTCCGACTGGTTCCGATCGACCACCAACTATCGCCAACACACCACTTTCAAATACTAATACGTAAGTTGGTATTAAATCCGATATGGCGGTGCCAGATTCCGATCACGGAACCGAAGCCACAGAGGCTCAGACCTGATCGCAGGAAACGGCCATCGGGCGAAAATAGTCGTTTAAAACGGATATGTGTCGGGTTTAGAGGCACGCAATCGGCACACCAATTCTTTTCGCTTATTTAAATACAACTTAAGTTGTGCTCCCAGTACGCTGTAGATGTGTATATCTGTGTATATCTGTGTATGTCTGTGTATATTCTGAATATTCTGTCTCTTTTTGTCTTTTATTTCGATATACGAGAGAAACCAGCAGTGTTCGACTAGAATACCTTGATAATCTAATTGAAAACGCCATCTGGAATGTAGGCCTATTTATATTTTCTTATGATTCTTTTTAATACTACGATAATTGGTATATATTTCGTAGCGACACCAACCGTTCGGGACCAGCGCCGCCCCCAGTCTCCCGGTATCCATCCGACACGTCGACGCCGACGGGGCGGTTCGGAGTCTCGGCGTTCGACGGCGAAGGATAGATTTAACACCGCTAGTACCGTTTTTTTGATCATATCGATGGATCAGATCTCCAAACCTGTCGTTCGCGTCGATGTCCGGAACATCGGTGGGATCGACGAGGCGTCGGTGACGCTCCCCGATGGCGTCTCGATTTTGACCGGGCGAAACGCAACGAATCGGACCTCCTTCCTGCAGGCGCTGATGGCCGGACTGGGGAGCCGGCAGAGTTCGCTGAAGGGCGACGCCGAGGAGGGCGAGGTGACGCTCGAACTCGGCGACGGGACGTACACACGGACGCTGCAACGCCGCGGTGACTCCGTCGCGTTCGGCGGCGATCCCTATCTCAACGATCCGGAACTGGCCGACCTGTTCGCGTTCCTGCTGGAGAACAACGAGGCGCGCCAAGCTGTTGCGCGCGGTGACGACCTCCGCGAGATCATCATG
>Ga0208138_100813_pt1 | contig 10387 bp, 9 predicted proteins | sample AntRauMetaRauer3_FD_184786 | JGI IMG/M metagenome (GOLD analysis project Ga0208138, IMG submission 184786) | Saline lake microbial communities from Rauer Lake, Antarctica, in enrichment culture - Antartic Rauer Lake 3 Metagenome Rauer3 (SPAdes)... ...
GACCGGATAGCCGTCGACGAGGATTGCTGCTCGCCACTTGTACCGGTAGGAGTCCGGTCCACGGTGGAGAACGGCTCGGGCCCCAGTCTCGGTGTTTCGATACGCGAGCGACGGTGTGCGACTCTCTCGTGTCCAGTTTGTGATCCGGGACATCGGTTAGAAGTGGACGTCGGCGGGGGCGATCCAGAGATCTTCACTCTCTTCGAGGAGTCGATCCAGTTGTCCGAGATGCCGGATGCCGGTCGCGTGCTGGTCGTACAGGAACACCGACGGCCCGTCGTACGCGCCGACTTGATGGAACGCGTGCCGAGCGAGGTTCTCATCGTGCATGATCTCCTCGTCAGTGAGTTCGTCGATGGCTTCCTTCACGCGTTCGAGATTGTGCTCGAACTCTTCTTTCGTCGCTTCCCACCCTCGGTCGAGTAGGTCCTGCCCATCGTCCGAGTCGACGGGGGCTGCGGCCGGTAAATCGCCCCATCGAGCCTTGCCCGCGACCGTCGTGTTCTCCTCGTCAAAGCACACATAGTAGTCGAATACGGAACCAGCGTGTGGGTCGGCTCCAACCAGCCGATCGAACACTACTTTGCTGGTGTCCACTGCGTCATCTCGCGTCGATGCCTCTACCAGAGTGTAAATGACCATATGCATCGGTTTTCACCTTCGTCTGCCGACGCACGCGACTGCACACCGCGTCACTACGTGATGCGCCGGCACCCATCGCCGGCGCTCAAAAAATAGTACTGACGACGCTGGCTAGATGTTCTCGAACTCCGACTAGGAGTCCACCTCTTCGATGGTGATCGTCAAGTCCCCGCTCTCGTAATCGGCCTCGAACTCAACTGAGAACGTTTCCGAGTTGTAGGCGGCGTGGTACGCACGATGTCGCTTGAGCGACCCGGTCGCCTTGAAGTGGAAGAAGGCAGCAGCTGTGTACGGCTTGCTTGCTGTTTCGATTTGCGCTTCGACTGATGCCGGCAGTGCGATGTGCGGTGTGTCACTGTCGATTCCGTCGGCGAAGGACCGAGCTTCGTCGACGTTCGCCTGCGAGTGTGCTGGTGTCTCACCGGTCAACACATTCACGGGTGTTTCCGTCTCGTCTGTGAATAGTACGTCTTCGAAGGTGTGAGTGCCAAGAATCGCGTCGGGGCTCAGCTCACAATCCTCAAACGGATCTTTCGATGGTTGTTCAGACATTGAATCACGGAGCCCTGAGGGCTCAGTCATTCAGCCATCGAAAAACATCCTCTGGCGCTCTTGTACTAACATAGAGCAATTACCCGGGGTCAATTGCCATCAACCTCGATCTTGACCGTCACGTCATCGAGTGTTTTGTCCGAGTCTTGTAGATGGACGAGAAGAGTGAACTACCCCACCCTACTCGCTCGCTTGCGCTCGCTCCTTGAGGATGGGGCTTCCTGCTTCGATGACGCGCTTTGCAGGAACTGAAGTGGTTCCCGTAGGGAGCGCAGTCTCCACAGGCGTTGATTCGGAGCGTCCCGCTCCTACCTGCTTGATACCGCGAGAAAGAATGTTCCACGCTGCGTTCCAGTCCCTATCGGCGGTGAAGCTGCACGAGGGACAGCAGTGTTCGCGAACCCATAGCGGTTTGTCGGTCGAGACACCGCACGCCGCACACTCTTTGGTTGTTCCGACCGGATCGATCGCGACAAAATGCGTGCGTTCGCGTTCGCACTTGTACTCGAGCATCCGAAGGAACGTTCCCCATGCTGCTCCGGCACGGTTCCGTGAGTTGCCGTCAAGCTCGACCAGACCTTTCGCGTCCAGATCTTCGACCGCGACGAGATCGTACTCTCGTGCGTAGTACGCCGAGAGTTTGTGTAGGAAGTCGCGGCGCTTGTTCTTCAGATCGGCGTGGCATTCGGCCACGCGACGGCGTTGTGTCTCGTAGTTGCTCGATCCGTGCTCTTTGCGTGAAAGCTTCCGTTGCTCTCGTTCGAGTCGTTCGCGTTCGTCCGAGAGGTCGGCCGATTCGATCGCGTGGCCGTCGGTGTCGTGGGCGTACTTCAGAATACCCACGTCGATCCCGACGACGGTCTTCGGACGGTCGGGCTTCTCCGGTGGCTCTCGGTCAACTTCGACACCGAACGTAGCGAACCACTCGCCCGTCGGTTCCTTCTTGAGCGTAACCTGCTTGAGTACGGCGTTGTCGGGGATTTCTCGATGGAGCCGGATCGGTATGTCCGCGAGTTTCGAAAGTGACAACACAGTCTGGCCGCCCTTCTTGTCGAGCTTGAAGCCAGACTGATTGTACGTGAAACTGCGGAACTCGCGCGGTGGCTTCCACTTGAGCATCCCGACGCTGTAGCCGTTCTGCTTGAGCGCAGAAAGGCTACTGAGGTTGTTGAATAGGCGTTCGACGACGGTTTGGAGAACTTTCGAGTACACGTCCGAGAGGCCGTCCCACCACGTCTTGAGGTCGGGTAGCTCCGATCGAAGTGTGGTCATGGACGGCAGTTCGCCGTGGTTCTCTCGGTACTCGTTGAGGCGGTAGCGGGTATGGTTGTACAGTTGCCTACAGATATCGCGATGTCGGTCCAACTCCTCGCGGTGGGCGTCGGACGGCTCGAGACGATACTTGTAGGCGTAGTACATCAGCTCTCGCGTTCCTCAATGAGTTCGTCGAGTTGACCACGGACGAACGACGAGAGGTTCAGGTGGTTCTCCTCAATCCACTCGGCTTGGTCCTCTCGAATAGTGATATTCTTCCGTCTCACCGTATGCGCATTACGCGCACAAATGCGCATAAGTCCTGCGGAACGTGGGCCTGTGGGCCTGCCGTAGTGGAGTGTATGAAAAACGAGCGGCGCTGTATCCCCTCCCTGCTCCCTACGCTCGCTGAGGAAGGGGGCTTAGCGCCTCGATTCAGCTAAATCAACCGTTCAGTGTATTCTACAGACCGAACATTGCTGTACCAACCTGGTCAAGTCGCTTTTCTCATTCGTTACCCAGCACTCTGAATCGGAGACGAGAACACTGCGTCGAAGACTTTCCGCTCTGCCTTGCGAAGGTGTTGGTGGAACGTCGGTGGTGCCACACCGATTGACTCGGCGACCTCCTCACCGGAGGTATCGCGTGGCCACTCGAAAAAGCCCGCGTGGTACGCGGTTTCCAGTGTAGTTTGTTGCCGGTCCGTGAGATCGTCTACAAGGTGACGCTGGAAGCGCTTGGGATCGTCCCGGTCCCGGCTAATTTGCCGGCGACGAAGCATCTCGGCAGCAGGGTAGGCAGCTTCGACGGCATCAGTAACCCGTCGGACGTCGATACTCGGAGCGAGGTGGATCGTCATCTCATAGTCTCCATCTTCAATGACGGCCTGTTCGACGTAGCCACCGAGCGATGCCACGACCGAGAGCACGGGTGGGTCAGTCATCCGGAACTCGAAGCTAGTCGGGTCGCCCTCTGAGCGGATAGTAAGATCCTGCCAGTGTGGGAGATTATCGGTGAGTTCGGTCACGGTACCGACGGCGTCGGGCGTTGCCGTCCCGTAGACAAGGAACTCCTCATCGTCAACCGGGACCGCGTGATCGAGGGTGATTGTTCCGTCTGTTTTCACGGGGACATCGAGGGCCGCGAACACGTCCTGGATCTGAAACTCCAGTTCCACGAGTTCGTCACTCATCAGCGCCTGCTTGCGCTTGGCGGCCGCGATAGCGTGGCCGACGACCTCGCCGAGCTGGCGAATCACTTCTCGCTCTCGCCCGTCGAACGCGTACGGCCGGGCCGAATAGACGTTTATCACTCCATAGGTAGTGCCCTCGTGAACGATGGGAATCGCGGCCGACGAGCGAAAGCCGTACTGTTCGATGTGCTCGCGCCACGGGTCGTAGCGTGACTCGGCGCGGATGTCGTGGCTGACCTGCAGTTCCCCTGTCCGAAGAGCGCGTCCAGTAGGACCGTCACTCCGTTCGTCGTCTGGATCGACCGAGATCGTGATCCCGTCAAGATACCCTTCGACGCCGGCTTCCGTCCGAAGGTTCACCGTCTGCGTGGCCGTATCCACGTCACCGGTCCAGGCGAACAGATACGACTCGGAGTCGGCCAGGCGCTCGCAGACCGTCCGTTCGATCTCCTCGCGGGTGGACTGGTCGATGACCGCCTCCGTGATGTCGTGAACGACCTCATTGAGGTTATTGAGTGCTGCGAGGGATTCACGCTGTTGTTCGAGCTCCTGTTCGTGCTCCCGGAGCGCGACCTCGCGCTCCACGCGGTTGTAGGCGGCCTCGGCGTTCGTGGCGAGCAACTCGACAAGTCGGCGAGTATTGTCGTCGATGCCGCTTTCCTCGGGAGTCCCGGTGATCAGGACGCCATGCTCACCCATGGGAACGAACAGACCACCGCGCATTTCTGTCGCGTTCGACTGGAGATTCGGCGACTCGGTGATGTCATCGAAGACGTGGATGTCACCGCTCTCGTAGACTTGTCCGGTGATACTACTATCGTCTGGCGGCACAGCGGGCAGTTCCCCACCGCGCATGAACCCGCCCTCCACCGAGTGTGCGGCAGGATATAACTCGTCGGCGTCGTCGTCGTAGCGATACACCGCAACACCAGGTAAATCGATAACGTCCGCGACTGCCTCGACGATCACCTCGTCTACGACCTCAGGTGTCTTTACGTCGAACAGTGACTGCGCGGACTGGTAGAGAGTTAGCAGCGTCTCTTCGAACCACTTGCGATCGCTGATATCACGAGTCACGCCGTACCGGCCGACGCGCCCGTCCTCGTACTCGAAGGGGCTGAGCCGGGTTTCGACGGGCACAGTTTCCCCGTCAGCAGTCTCGAGCTCGTATTCAAGGGTACCGACCTTGCGGTCGCCGTCGACGATCTCCGATTGCAGTTCGTTGGCGGTCTCGTTCACTTCCTCGCTGTTGATGAGGGTAGGATGTTCCCCGAGCAGCTCCTCGCGCTCGTATCCCACGAGTTCGCAGAACGCCTCATTGACAAGGTCTATCCGATCATTCTCGTCGAGCGCGTACACGCCGTCCCACATGGTCTCGACGAGTTGCTCGTACCGTCGGAGTTCTCGTTCACGCTTCTTGCGGTCAGTAATATCGCGGATGACGCCGATACGTCCTCGTCCGCGTTCCCCGTCGAATCGGCTAAACCGGCTTTCAACGGTAATGATGTCGTCGTCGGTGTGGATGTCCTCTTCGAACGTGGCGACCGTCACCTCACCGGCTGCGAACTGCTTGCTGGCCTGCTCGTCGATGTCGTTGAACTTCTCGCCAAAGACGGTAGTGGCGTGGTTGCCCACCAACTCGGGCCGCTCAAACTGCGTCATCGAGACGAACGTGTCGTTCACCAGTTGGAAGGTCCCCGCCTCGTCGAGGACGTAGATACCGTCGCCCACCGTTTCGACGATCCGTTCGAACTCTTCGAGTTCGCGTTCGCGCTGCTTGCGCTCGGTGATATCTTGGAAGTAGACAGAGAGGCCGTCTTGGGAGGGGTAGACGTGATTTTCAAACCAGATCTCCAGGGGTTCATAGTACTCCTCGAACGAGGCCGACTCCTGTGTCTCCAGGGCCTCCTCGAAGGCCTTCTCTGCCTCTGGGCCCGGTTCGAACGCGTCCCAAATGTACTCGCCGATGAGCTCGGACGAAGAGGTCCCCAAGAGAGTACTTGCCTGTTCATTGACGTAGGTGAACCGGAGGTCGCCGTCGAGCGCCAAAAACCCATCGTCGATCCGCTCAAACAGTTCTTCCAGTTCGTTCTGGAGGTCTTCGTGCTGACGTTCGAGGCGTTGTGCCTGCTCTTTGAGCTGTGTAATGTCGGTTGCCGTGACGACGACGCCAGCGGTCTCACCGTCGAATGGTTTTGCGTTTACCGAGAGCCACCGCGTCCGGCCGTCGGGGCCGTCGATGCGCAACCGCTGGTCGGTGACAAGCTCCCCCGTCGAGAGCGCCCGTGGTGCCGGCCGCTCTGAGTACGGGATCACGTTCCCGTCGGCGTCAAGGGGTGGTTGTTCGCCAAGTGAGTAATCCGGTGACTCTGCATTGCTCCGCCCAAGCAGTTCCATAAATCGCTTGTTCGCGCGTTGCAGGTCGCCGTTCATATCGAAGATGGCGATGCCGGTCGGGCTGGCTTCCTGAACCTGTTCGAGGAGGTTCCGTTCGCGTCGGATCTCCTGTTTGTTCTGCCGCCGTTCGGTCATGTTGCGGGTGATTTTCACATACCCGTCGAGCTCACCGCCGTCGCCGCGGATAGCCGTGATCGTGACGTTAGCCCAAAACCGTGAGCCGTCGGCCCGGACCCGCCACCCCTCATCTTCGACTGATCCCTTTCTAGACGCGGCGTCAAGGTTTTCTTCGGGGACTCCAGCATCCCGTGCTTCGTCGGTGTAGAACGCCGAGACGTGCTCGCCGACGATTTCCTCGGCCGCGTAACCCTTGATCTGCTCTGCGCCCTGGTTCCACGTCTGCACTGAGCCGTCAGGGTTGAGCCTGAAGATAGCGTACTCTTCGACGGCGTCCACGAGCGAGCGAAACCGGCGTTCGGTATCAGAAAGCGCTCGCTCGGATTCCCGTTGGGCGGTGACGTCGTAGTAGAGTTCGATCCGACCGCCGGCGTAGGCACCGGCTTCGATGGGCTTGCTGCGGTGTTCCAGCCAGCGCTCTTCTCGGTCCTGACCCGCTGTCACACGACACTCGAACTGTTCGGCGTACGTGTTGTCGTCGTAGGTCGCCAGGACGGTCTCGGTAAATGCCTCTCCGCCGTCAACAACTGACGCGATCTGCTCGTCGATGAGCCGGCGCTTGTCTCGACCGAGCACGCGCTCGCGGTCGAGTCCGAAGTACCGTTCGGTCGCATCGTTGATCCAGGCGACCTCGAAATCCTCGTCAAGGACGAAGATACCGACGTCGGCGCTGTCGAGAACGTCGTCGATCAGGGATTCGGCTGCCGCCGACCAGTCAGGAGTCGCGTCGGCGGTGGCCGACGGCCGCCACCACACGCGGCCATTTCCACCGACTTTCTTGGTTTTTAGGCGGCCGTGATTGACGAGTCGCTCCAAGCGGTCGTAGGTCCCCCGGCGGCCGAGGTCGAGACGATCCGCCACTTCGCTCGTCGTCCGAGGTTCGCCGGAAACCTCGAAGAGAGCGAGTGTCTCCCGTTGTACCTCGGTCAGCGATGTGGAAGCCATTACCCTGTGTACTCGTGGCTTAGGTTTGTAAACGCTCCGCTGTTGGAGCGGGTATTGGGCTCCGGCGGAAACGCAAGCAACGAGCCACTGGTCATCTAGAATCTGAATCGGGGACCAATATGGTATGCATGTGATTCAATCAGATGTCGATGCGGGCCTAATCAGTTTTAGTGTGGGCTTACGGGTGACCAGATATTGTATAGAGGTACGCGCCGGGCGACACCGACATCTCGGAGAACACCAAAATATGAGCCAGTCACCAAACGAAGTAACATGGGAGTTTGCGGGAACAGCTGATTTGTCCACGAGTGACCGCCACAAGGTGCTCGCAGCGGAACGGCGCAGAGTAGCGCTTGATGTCTTATCTGACCGATCCACTCCAGTGGACCTTGAGGACTTGGCGGTGGCGATCGCTAGACGCGAAACTGACGCAGATGTAGTTGATGAGGAGATCGTTGAGCAGGTGGCTATCACTCTTCACCACACTCATCTCCCCAAGATGGGGGAACTCGGCGTCATCAACTACGATCCCGATTCGACCGTAGTTGAATCGTGTCCTCGCCGCCCTGACTCGTAAGATGGATCGTGATTTTCTAAGGGGAAATAGCGGCCCCGAAATGATAATGTGCCTATCGTGCGGAGAATTTGTCACTGCCATTGAGTCTGAGGAGGCATTCGAACCTGTCTCCTCTGAGTGTCCCGAGTGTGATGGCACGTCCTTCAAGCATAACGAGTCAGGACAGATAATTGATATCGAGTGATTGCCGAGAGAGGATAGAAACAATAGCTGAATTTCACTGAGCCCAACCCCGGTATCCGGCAGGTAAATTCGACAAGTTCCGGAAAGAAGGATTCCTGCAGTTACTGAACCATAGCACTGAGCGATCTGCCCACCCGAAAGGTGGAAGGAACTTCATGCAAGATGTGTGCCCTGTATTCAGCACGGTTTCGGAAACCTATCACCGATTGAGGGTTTCAACAGAGCCGACTGCTACTGTTCAACTGGGCTGGGTCCACTGAGATCTGCGTATAGGACGTCCCCCTCACGAATGACGTACCGCTTCGCCAGAACCGGGAACCGACATTTCGTGTACCCCGCGATCTGGATGTCGAATTCCTCACCGGGTTCGAGATAGTTGGTCAGCTTTCGGAGGAACTCGTGAGTGGCGAGACCACCTTCGTAGTCAGGAAGCCCATCCTCACGACTTTCGTAGATCTCGAAGGTATCGTATCCCCATATGACGAGCTCTCCTTCTTCGTCTACCTCCCAATTCAGGGTCCCGAAGCAATGTGCTTCGCAGAGCTGGCGTACTGACTGTGCATCGGTTACGACTGCGCCGGTCGATGTCGTCGCTGCTTGGAGCGTTGCCATTGTTTGTGCCCGAGGGCATGTTCCTTTGGGGGCGACAAAACCGACCGGAAGAGAAGCTGAATCGATGCTGTTGAGTTTACTGAACGCGCGATGCAGCCGGTATTCTGGTGTATCTCATGGGTTCATGATGTACGCATCCGCCGACGTCGGGCGCAGAAGAACGAACCAGGTACGCTGATGTCTCCCGCTGAAGCCCTTCAATAGGTTTAACCAACAAATTTCGTTCTGACAGCCCACGTTGGTTAAGTCCTTGTTCAACCGAGTATCCTACTGGGGAGTTGGTCCGTGACAAGGTGACTGACATACCTGACACTCCCACATCGGCTGGCCCGACCACTCGTCATCTGAGAGGGACTCGAACTCCTGGAACTGATGTTCAGTCGTTCGACCGCACTTGCGACATTCAAGACGTGTTTTCGAGGGGACGTTGGGTTGGCGATTCTCGGACTGGTCGTCGTCGACGGAACGCTGGAGTGCAATCGACGGCACCAGCCAGACGTCGTCCTCGGCGCTCTCAAGTAGCTCTGTAAGCCGACCTTCATCACGAACGCCGCACCCTCCCTCCTCGTAGAGGAACGTCGTATGAACTCCATCACTCCGCGAATGCGCCGACTCTGCCTGTCCCATCCGCTCACGAACGGCTGCGAGAAGCTGTTCACCGCTTTCGGAAGTAGCTCGAACTGCTTCGGGTAGCGAGGGCCACTTGTCGGCCAGCTGTGCGGCGGGCTCTGCATCGAGGTCGTAGATCAGCTGGCAGTCGTCGACCGCTGGATCTCTGTCGGCCTTCGTGAGGAGCCTAGCCGCAACAGCACCCTTCGCGACGGCCGCGTAGAACGTCGACGCCTCGACGAGCAGATGGACAACGTGGAGCAGTGTCCACTCAGTATCCGGAGGACGACTACCGTCGCTGGTTCCATCGAGATGGTTTGAGAGGCAGAACCCACACTTGGTACGGTTCGCGGGAATCGAAGCACTGCACGAGAAACACTCGCTCCGTGTCGCTCTCGCTCGATTTGGATACGATTCTTGCCCCTCTCTTCGTTGTCTCCCTGCTCGCCCAGCGTTACTCCGTCCAGTAAGCTGGTCGTCGGGAACGTGGTTCGCTTCGCCAAGGGGTCGTAGTTCCTCAAAATCAGATTGACGTCCATTCATAGAGTCGTCTGGCAGCACCTTCCCTCGTCTCCGTATTTAAATCTCAGCCACCAACGTCGAATTGGAATCGACAGAAAACTCGCAGAGCGCGTCTTCAGACAGCCAATTCGTTCAGCGTGTCTCGATGCGACCGGATAGTCGTCGCAGTGACGCTCGCCACCTCAGCAACTTCCGCCTGCGTCAGCCATCGTCCCTCTTCGCGACCAGCCTTGTACAGACAGGCAGCTGCGAATCCTGACGGGTTGACACCCGATGCGGCTCCTGATGATTCCGACTGTTCGGCCAGCCTCCGAGCTCGCTGTCGGATGTACGCTGGAATATCGAGTTCCGACGCGAGACGGGGGATGAATTCGCTCGGTCGAACAGGCTGGGTCGGTAGTCCGAGTTCTGTATTCAGTGTCTTGTACGCATTCGCGACTCTCGATTGTTCGACGCGTGCTGCGTCGACGACGTCGTCGAGTAACCGCGAATGGCCGTTACAGCGACAGGCTCCGTAGATGCTTGCTGCCGCTATCGCCTCGATTGATCGGCCTCGAAGCAGATCTTCGGTTTGAGCGCTCCGGAACAGTTGACACGCCTGATCACGGACCGAACCTGAAAGCTCGAGGACGCTCGCGATTCTTCGAACTTCACCCAGGCCGTGTGCGAGATTTCGCTCGGCTTTCGACTGGAACCGACCACGAGTCTGTTCACGCCGCATTCGG